>Ga0123336_10000230_pt1 | contig 58654 bp, 39 predicted proteins | sample SSSSmetaG_FD_96466 | JGI IMG/M metagenome (GOLD analysis project Ga0123336, IMG submission 96466) | Glacier valley bacterial and archeal communities from Borup Fiord, Nunavut, Canada, to study Microbial Dark Matter (Phase II) - ​SSSS metaG | ecosystem: Environmental > Aquatic > Freshwater > Ice...
GGAGCGGCCGACGAAGCCAATCTCGGGGGTTTCATCGTCGGGCCAGCCGGCGCCCACCGAGGGGTCGGTGGCCGAACAGACGAACTCGGCGTCGAGGACGCGGAAGGACATGCGGTCATGTATCATATCCCCGCGCATGCGGATCATCGGGCTCACTGGAGGCATCGGCAGTGGGAAGTCGACGGTGGCGCGCATCTTCACCGAGCTTGGCTGTCCGGTGGTCGACGCCGACCAGCTGGCACGTGAGGTCGTGCGACCGGGAGAGCCGGCGTATGCCGACCTGGTGGCCGCGTTCGGGACGGAGATTCTCGTCGCTGGGCCGGGCAACGCCGATCGCGAAATCGACCGCAAGCGGCTCGGCGCCATCGTGTTCGCCGACGCCGATGCCCGCCGACGGGTCAACGCCATCACGCATCCGCGCATCGCCGAAAGGAGCCAGGCCAGGCTGGCGGAGCTGGCCACGGCCGGGCAGCCGATCGCCATCTACGAAGCCGCCTTGCTCGTCGAGAACGGCATCTATCGCGCGTTCGATGGCCTCATCGTGGTGTCGGTCGACGAAGCCACACAGCGACGGCGCGTGGCCGAGCGCGATGGTCTGTCGACGGCCGAGGTCGAGGCCCGCCTCGGCGCGCAGGCGCCACTCGCCGACAAATTGCGGGTCGCGACCTACGTCATCGACAATGCAGGCGACCTCGACCGCACCCGAGCCGAGGTCGCAGAACTGTGGACGCAGCTCACAGCCCAAGCCGGAGCCAACACGTGACGCCACCCGACATCACCCTGGTCACTGGGTTTCCGGCCTTTGCCGCCCGGCGCCTGGCCGCCCAGCTTCTCGAGAGCGACCCCCAAGAGCGCGTCTTCATGCTGGCGCAGAAGAAGTTTTCGACCGCGCTCGAGACCTTCATCCGGACCTTGCCAGCGACGGCTCAGAAGCGCGTCGAGGTCTTGATCGGCGACGTCATCGACATGGATCTTGGACTGACGGGCCGCGAGCTCAACGCGCTGACCCGCGATCTGACGGCCATCCATCACACCGCGGCCGTCTCGTATCTCGGCACCAAGAGCGGCCTCATGCGGCGGGTCAACGTCGAGGGCACGCGGGCCATCTTGGAGCTCGGCAGCGAATGCCAGCGACTGCGCCGCCTGATCCATTGGTCGACGGCGCAGGTGTCCGGGCGACGCTCGGGCGTCATCCTCGAGGACGAGCTCGACCTCGGCCAGCGCTTCAGCGACGCGTACGAAGAGACCAAGTTCGCCGCCGAGCTCTTGGTCCACAAGGCCATGCGGCGGCTGCCGATCACCGTGCTGCGGCCGGGCATCGTCGTCGGAGATTCGCATACGGGTGAAATCGATCGTTTCCTCGGGCCCTATTATCTGATGCGGATGATCATCACGTCGCCGCTCGACGTCAGCTTGCCGCTGCCGGGCCGCGGGGATGGGCCGCTCAACCTCGTGCCGATCGACTTTGTCGTCGCTGCCGCGGCCGCGCTCGGTCGCGATGAGCGGGCGCGTGGCGGGACGTTTCACCTCACCGATCCGTGTCCGCTGGCGGCGCGGACGGTCTATGAGCTGGTGGCTGAGCGCGCCGACAAAAAACTGCCACGCGGTGTGATTCCCACGCGCTGGGCGCAGCTGCTGTTGCGCGTGCCCGTGGTTCGGCGGCTGGCGCATGTGCCGCTGTCATTCTTGCAATCGTTCGATCATCCGGCGGTGTACAGCGCGCGGCAGGCGCTGTCGCTGCTGGACGGCACCGGGATCATTTGTCCGCCATTTGACTCGTACGTGGACAAGCTCGTCACCTACGTGCAAAAGCGACATCGCGAGCGCGGCGACGAAACCTCTGATGTTGGCGCCCTTCGGAAGCCTAGTGACACGGCACGACCCCACGACCCTTACGACGACTCGCCGGATCCCGAGTCGCCCAACTAGGAACCCGCCAAAGGGTGGGATACACTGATTGGATGCGGGCTCTACTATTAGCTTTCGCCCTGCAGCTCGGTCTCGGATCCGTAGCCTCTGCTGTCTGGGCTGCACCAGTGCCTGCTGCGGGCAATACCGACTTCGAGCTGGCCAAGGCGCATTTCAAGACCGGCGAAATCTACTACGATCGAGGACGGTATCCCGACGCTGCGCGTGAATTCGAGGAGGCTTATCGCCTCTCGCAGCGCGGTGAGCTCCTCTACAACATGGGCAAGTCTTACGACGGTGCCGGCGATCAAGCGCGCGCGCTCAAGGCATATCGGCAGTTTCTGGCGTCGGTCCCCTCCTCGGCCGATCGCAAGACGGTCAATGAGCGTGTCGTGGCGCTCGAGCGACTGGTCGGGCGGGTCAATATCCTGGCCAGCGTCGCAGGTGCCCAGGTGGAGGTCGATGGCGAAAAAGTCGGCACCACTCCGCTGCCGGCCGCCCTCGAGCTCAACCCGGGCGGCCACAAGCTGTTGGCCTCGAAAGAAGGCTGGAAGACCTTTCGTAGCCAGGTGGTGGTGGCGCCCGGCACCGAGGTCACCATCGACGCCAAGCTCGACTCGCTCATCCAGCTACGCATCGTGCAGGTGGAAGTTCCGCGCAAAGAAAAGGTCGTGCCGGTCTACAAGCGCTGGTGGCTGTGGACCATCGTGGGCGTGGTGGTCGTCGGTGGTGCGGTGGCAGGCGGGGTGCTCGGCTCACGTACACAAGACGTGAGTGGCCCCAACCTCACCTTGCCCAAGATTCAGTAGCTGGGGGAAACCGACATGCGGTCGAGGGTCGTGGCCTTGATTCCGGTGATTCCGGTGATTCCGGTGCTACTAGCGCTCGTTGGCTGCAAGCAGCCCATCGAGGTCGCCTTGCATTACAAGATGCACATCACGCCTGCCGACGTCGTGCGCGTCGAGACGCGCGTCAGCGTGGCATCGCCCGATGCGCGGATGTTTTTTGCGGATCAGCCGTATCGCGCCGTCGCTGACGGCGTGGGCTATGAGGTGCGCGACTTTGACGGTCAAGGCCGGCGCGATCTGCTCATCACCCACGACGCCACGATCGGATTCGAGCCGACCGCGGCCTTCGTGTTCACGCTCTTGCCGCCGGTGTCGACCACGGCGCCGCCGCTGACCATCACGGCCGAGGCGTTTGGGCCAGACTCCGAGCTCGGATCGGCGGTGCCGGTGGCGGCCAAGTTCGGCGCTGGGTCGGCGGTGGATGTGGTGATCGAGGACAGTCGCTGTGGTGGCAAGGTGTGCGGCGGCGAAGAAGTGTGCTGTAACGGCGGCTGTGTTGCCGTCGCTGCCGATGCCGCCAACTGCGGCGCCTGCGGCAAGGCTTGCGGCGCCGCGGAGACTTGCTCGGGTAGCGCCTGTCGCTGCGAGGGCGGTTCCGGCTGTCAGGCGGGCTCGGCTTGCTGTAGCGGCACCGGTTGTGTCGATCTGACCAGCGACGCGTTCAACTGCGGCGGCTGTGGCATCGCCTGCAACGTGGGTGAGAGCTGCGTGGGCAGCAAATGCAGCTGCGCCAGCAACGGCGACAAGGCCTGCGGCGCCGGCGAGCTGTGCTGCTCGACGACGGGCTGCACATCGACCGGGAGTTGCGCGTGCGGCGGCAATGCCTGCGACTCGCCGAAGACCTGTTGCAACAATCTCACTTGCCTCAACCTGAGCAACAATCCGACCAACTGCGGCAGTTGCGGCAATGTGTGCGCCGCGGGCCTGACCTGCTCGGGTGGCAAGTGCAAATGTGCCGGCTCGGTGTGCGCGGGCTCGGATACGTGCTGTCCGTCGAGCGGCTGCAAAAATCTGCACAACGACCCAGCCAATTGCAACGGCTGCGGCCTCGCGTGCGGCTCCGGACAGGTCTGCGTTGCTGGCGCTTGCGTGTGCGGCACCAGCGGCCTGTCTTGTGGCATGCAACAGCCGCTTTGCTGTGCGTCGAGCTCGACCTGCGTCGACCCGACCAGCGATCCCAAGAACTGCAACGGCTGCGGAATTTCTTGCAAGACCAGCGAGACGTGCAGCGGCAGCAGCTGCAGCTGCGACGGCGGCGCAGCGTGTACGGCCAGCAGTCGCTGCTGCCCAGGCACCGGCGGCTGTGTCGATGTATCCACCAGCCAGAAGAATTGTGGCGGCTGTGGCAAGCCGTGTGGCTCCGACCAGACTTGCATCGGTGGCGTTTGTACGGCCATCGGCTGCAACTGCTCGCCAGGGCAAGGCTGCTGCAACGGAGGCTGCATCGACATCCAGAATGACAAGAAGAACTGCGGTGGCTGCGGCAATACCTGTGGCGTCTACCAACTGTGCTGTGGTGGCAGTTGTGTCGCGCAAGATGCCGCCAATTGCGGCGCCTGCGGCACGAGCTGCCTCATCGGCACCGGAGGCACGGGCGGGATCGGCGGCGTCGGCGGCGTTGGCGGCGTCGGCGGCGCGATGCCGAACAGCGGCGGCGGCACGTTCCAGATGTGTTGCGGCCCCTGTGCCCGCCAGCCGATCGCCTTCTGCAATGACGGCAGCACGAACTGTACGTGCAAGGTGATGTGATTCGGCTCAGCGCGGTCATCTTGTGCACGGCGGGTCTGGCGGCGTGCAATCAGCCGATCGAGGTCGGGCTGCGCTACAAGTTGATGATCGCGCCGAGCGAGGTCGTTCGGATCGAGACACGCGTGAGCGTGGCGTCGCCGGACACGCGGATGTTTTTCGCCGATCAGCCGTATCGCGCCGTCGCTGAGGGCGTGGGATACGAGGTTCGCGATCTATCGGGCGACGGTCAGCGTGAGCTGCTCATCACGCATGATTCGACGATCGGATTTCAGCCGACTGCGGCGTTCCTGTTCACGTTGCTGCCGCCAGTGTCGACGACCGCGCCGCCACTCGACATTTCGGCGCAGGCATTCGGGATCGACTCGGTGCTGGGCAAAAGCGCGGTGGTGTCGGCCAAGTTCGGTAAAGGCTCCAGCGTGGAGCTGGTCATCGCGGACACACGCTGCGGCGGCAAGGTGTGTGGCGGCGACCAGGTCTGCTGTGCTGGCGTGTGTGTGTCCGTCGACAGCAACGCCGCGCACTGCGGGGCGTGCGACGTCGTGTGCGGCGCGGCCGAGACGTGCAGCGGCGGCGCCTGTCGTTGTGAGGGCGGCTCCGGCTGCCAGGCCGGTTCGGCGTGCTGTCCTGGGATCGGCTGCCTCGACCCGCAGACCGACGCCTTCAACTGTGGCGCTTGCGGACACGCCTGCAACGTCGGTGAGACCTGCACGGCCGGCAAATGCGCCTGCACCAGCAACAACGGCGCGGCCTGCAACAGCGGCGAGCTCTGCTGCTCGACGACGGGCTGCACAGCGACGGGGAGTTGCTCGTGCAATGGCGCTGCGTGCCTTTCCCCGAGGACCTGCTGCAACAGCACGAGCTGCCTCGATCTCGCGACCGATCCTGCCAACTGTGGCAGCTGCGGTAAGGTGTGTGCGACGGGCCTCAGCTGCTCTGGTGGCAAATGCCGCTGCGCCGGATCGGTCTGCGCCGGATCGGATACGTGCTGTCCGTCGAGCGGCTGCAAGAATCTGCAGAACGACCCGGCCAACTGCAACGGATGCGGCGCGAGCTGTGGCACGGGCCAGATCTGCGAGCAAGGCAAGTGTGTGTGCGGCATGAGCGGCGCCTCCTGCATCAACAATCAGCTCTGCTGCGCGACCACGTCGAGCTGCGTCAACCCCAACGTGAACCACGACAACTGCGGCGGCTGCGGCATCGCTTGCAAGCAGCGCGAAACCTGTGAGTCGGCGACCTGCAAATGTAACGGCGCCGCCGCCTGCGTGACGGGCACCCGCTGCTGCCCCGACACCGGAGGCTGCGTCGATATCTCGACCAACCAGAACAACTGCGGCGGCTGCAACCTGCCTTGCGCGACGGGCCAGACCTGCGTCGGTGGAACATGTATCACCGCCAGCGGCTGCAACAACACCTGCGCTGTCGGCCAGATCTGTTGCCAAGGCCACTGTCTCAGCCAGAGCAACGACAACTGTGGTGGCTGCGGGATCGTTTGCGGGCCTGTGGGTGGCTCTGGCGGCCCCATGGTCGATTCTTACTGCTGTGGCGGCTGCTCGGCGATGCAGAAGGGCCTCTGTGTCCCGGCCACCCAGGCGTGTGACCTGTGTCCTCCGTTGCAATGACACTGCCGTTGATGAGGGCGATTTACCCGAGGAGAACCTGATGCGTATGCTTGGTCTCGTTGTGCTTTTTGCCGTCGCTGGTTGTAACCAGCGACAGGAGATCCAGCTTCGCTACCAGCTCGGGACGCTGATGCCGGCCGACGTGGTGCGGCTCGAGACCGTGCTCGATATCGACGCCAGCGACGGGCGGACCTTCACCGCCGACCAGCCTTATCGGCAGGTCGCCACCGGCGTCGGCTACGAGGTCCGCGACCTCGACGGCTCCGGGCGCCGCAAGGTCCTCATCACCCACGACGGCACCATCGGCTATGAATTCGCCAAGACGTTCGTGTTCACGTTGTTGCCGCCGGTGACGGGCCCCGCGCCGAAGCTGTCGGTCAGTGCGCGCGCCGCCGGCGTCAGCGACACCTTGGCCACCACCAGCCTCCTTTCAGCGGCGTTCGGCAAAGGCGCGAGCATCGACGTCACCCTGACCGACCAGCGCTGCGACGGGGTGCGGGTGTGCAATGGTAACGAGACATGCTGTCCGGGCTCGGGCTGTGTGCGGCTCGACGGAGACGCCGCCAACTGTGGCGGCTGTGGCATGAGCTGTGGGGCCAACCAGGCTTGCTCGGGCTCGGCCTGTCGGTGCAATAGCGGCTCTGGCTGCGAGGGCGGCACGGTGTGTTGTGCCGGCCAAGGCTGTGCAGATCTGCAGAACGACAGCGCCAACTGCGGTGGCTGTGGCATCCCCTGTCATCCTGGCGAGACCTGCGTCGGTGGCGCGTGTAAATGCAATGGCGGAGCGGCGTGTGCCGCAGCAGAGATTTGCTGCGCAGGCGGCTCTTGCTCCTCCGCTGGCTGTGCGTGCGGCGGCAACACCTGCACCGGCACCCAGAAATGCTGTGGCGGCTCGACCTGCCTCGACGTGGCCAACGACAACAACAACTGCGGCGCCTGCGGCAAAGTCTGCCCGACAGGCCTCGCGTGCGCGGGCGGAAAGTGCAAGTGCCAGGGCTTCGTGTGCTCCGGCGCCGATGCTTGCTGCTCGACGGGCTGCGCCAATCTTCAGAACGACAACGTCAACTGCGGCATGTGTGGGCATGGCTGCAACCTCGGCGAGACCTGTGTCGCGGGCGCCTGCCAATGCAACGGCACCGCTTGCACGACGAAGGAGCCAGTCTGCTGCGGCGCTGGCGCGGCAAAGGCTTGCACCAACACCGATGCCGACATCGCCAACTGCGGCTCTTGCGGCACCACCTGCGCGGCGTTCGAGAGCTGCACGAGCGGCCACTGCATTTGCGCCGGCACCCGACACTGTCTCGGCACCGAGAGCTGCTGCACCGCGGCCACCACCGGTCAGCCAGGCTGCTTCGATCTCTCGAGCGACCTCGCCAACTGCGGCCAGTGCGGCAAAACCTGTTCAACCGGCCAGGCGTGCCAGAGCGGGGTTTGCAAAACCGTCTCGGGTTGCATCTGCACCAACGGCAACTCTTGCAGCTCCAGCGGGGGGGCCACCCAGGCCTGCATGTGTGGCACCAACGCCGCGTGCACCGGCACCCAGTATTGCTGCGGCAACACCTGCGTCGACCGGCAATCGGACATGAACAACTGTGGGGGGTGCGGCAACTCCTGCGAAGCCAGCTCGCAGCTCTGCTGCAGCGGCGCTTGCATCTATCGGGACCTGCAGCATTGCGCCAGCTGCACCGACGCCTGCCAGGGTGGCGGCGTGTCGCAATGCTGTGCATGTGGAGACCGGAGTGCCTGTCGCAGCAACCTTGCCCTCTGTCTCCCATGCAGCCTGGGGAAATGACCGTTGAGCCGGCTAGCGCACACCTGTGTTGGGCTGCTGTTGTTGCTGGGCGCGTGTAAGCAGCGCGACCAGGTCGGGCTGCATTTCATTTTCGACAAGATCGATCCGGCCGAGGTCAGTCGGTTGGAGACGCTGGTCGACGTGGATCCGGCGGATGGGCGGATGTTTTACGCCGACCAACCGTTTCGCGAAGTCGCGCTCGGGATCGGCTACGAGGTCCGCGACGTCGACGGATCCGGGCGGCGCAAGGTGCTCATCTCTCACGACGAGGCGCTCGGCTACACGTTCACGTCGGCGTTTCTGTTCACGTTGCTGCCGCCGATCAACGGCAACGCGCCGAAGCTCACCATCACCACTGGCGCCTCGGGCCTGACGGGTCGAATCGGCACCGGCGGTCCCGTCTCCATCATGTTCACCGGCGGAAAAACCAGCATCGACATCAAGATCACCGATGAACGCTGCGGCGGCCGGGCCTGCAACAGCGACGAGGTGTGCTGTGGAGGCACCTGCGTGAATCCGACCACCGATCCCGGCAACTGCGGCATGTGCGGCATGAGTTGCTCCGGCACGCAGAGCTGCGCCGGAGGCACCTGTCATTGCGAGGGAGGATCGACCTGCACCGGCACCGAGGCGTGCTGCGCCGGGGCCGGCTGTCTCGATCTGAAGAATGATCCGTTTCACTGCGGTGGCTGCAACACCGCCTGTCGCACCGGCGAGACCTGCTCCGGGGGGATGTGCCACTGCAACGGAGCCGCGGCCTGCGACACCAGCTCCATCTGTTGCGGCGCAGCCGGCTGCAAAGCGGGCGACGCCTGTGACTGCAATGGCATGGCCTGCACCGCGCCGAGCCAGTGCTGCGGCGGCACCAACTGTCTCGACGTGACCACCAGTCCCACCAACTGTGGCATGTGTGGCAAAGCCTGCCCGGCGGGGTTTGGCTGCACCAACGGCAACTGCACCTGTCGCGGCAAGGCGTGCAGCGCCGGAAACATGTGCTGCGGCAGTGGCTGCGCCGACACCCAAACCGACGTCGCCAACTGCGGGAGTTGTGGTCATGCGTGTGGCGCCAGCGAGACCTGCTCGGGCGGCGTATGCAAATGCGGCACCGCCGACGGATGCACCGGAACCCAGTCTTGCTGCGGCTCGACCTGTGTCGACACCACCATTTCCAACCTCAACTGCGGCGGTTGCAGCATCAGCTGCGGCGCCAACGAACAATGCGCGCGTGGGCGGTGCAGCTGCGGCGGCGGCGCGGCCTGCGTCGGCACGCAAGCCTGTTGCACCAGTAGCACCACCACCGCGTGCGCCGATATCACGTCCGATTCGGCCAACTGCGGCAGCTGCGGGCATATCTGCGGTACCGGACAGATCTGCCAAAACAAGGTGTGCGTGCAGAACACAGGCTGCGCCATGACTTGCACCAACGGCAATTTCTGCAGCAACGGTCAGTGCGTGTGCACGCCGTCCACTGGCACTCCTGGCCCGCTGCCGATAGCCTGTACGGGTGCAAACACTTGCTGCAATGGCGCGTGTGTCGATCTGCACAGCGACCCCACCAACTGCGGCCAGTGCCAGAAGACGTGTGGCGGCGACAAGCTCTGTTGCAACGCCGCCTGCGTTGGACACGACAAGGCCAACTGCAATGGCTGCGATGACAGCTGCTCGGGCGAAAGTTGCTGCAAGTGCGCTGGCGGCCAGTACCAATGCGCGGGTGTTTGCCTCGCCAATCTGGTCTGCCTGTGACGGCTCTGTTGTTATGACAACAAGCGGGCGCGCACGCGGCAGAGCTGTAGGCCGAGGTCGAGCTTTTGCTGCAGCGCGGTGAGCTCCTTGGGGCCCAGCTCCTCGAGGCCAAAGGCGACCAGCAGGCCTTCGGGGATGCCAGCGACACACAGGGGCACGAGAACGGCCGGCTCTTCCCGGTGGACTGCGAGCGGCGCCGCGAGACGGCCGAGCGCCTCGGGACTCACGGTGGCGATCTGGACACGGGTGGTCTGGATGCAGGTCTCGACTAGGCCTTCGGGGGCCCAATCGCCGTCGAGGGTGGGCCCGAGCGCGCCCCAACCGCGCAGCCAGCCCGACTCGACACGGAGAGCGACGACGCGTTTGCAGCGCGGTGCGAGAAACCGCACGCCAAGCTCGACGACCAGTGCTTCGTTGAGCGCCGCCGACAGACGCCAGGCCAGGTCCCCGAGGGAGAGCGGCCCTGCGATCTCGGGAACCCGTTCGTTGACCTGATCGAGAAACTGGGTGACCGCCTCCATGAAGGCGGACCCAGCGGCGCTGCGGTCGTACACTGGCATTGGCAGCGGCGGTGGCTTGGGCCCTTCTTTTTCCTCGATCTCCGACAGGTCGACCTCGACCGGCTCTGCAACAGGCACCACACGTCGCGGCACCTGATAGTGCCGCTCGAGCGCCGCCTCGAAGGTCCGCTCCGCGACGACCATGAGACGCAGCTCGGAGCTCTCGAGGCCCAGCTTTGCCGCCGCAGCCTCGACCCGCTTGGGGTCGCCGGGATCGCACATGGCCACCCACAGGCGACGACCATCCCGACGCAGCGGCATGAGGCCGAGCTCGATGGCGTCGCTGGCGCCGATGAGGGCCAAGATGGCGCGGTCGACCTCGACCAGCTGGCCGCTGCCAACGGCCGGGATGCGATGTAGCCGCGAGAGCGCGCTGGTGAGCTGCCGCTCGTCGAGAAGCCCGAGATCGAGCAGGTGAGAGCCGAGACGACCGCCATGACGCTTCTGACGCTCGAGCGCGCGATCGAGCTGGATGCGGCTCAGATCGCCGGCCAGAAGCAACAGCTCGCCGAGGCGGCGGGGCAGCGTCACCGGGTCACAGGACTAGGCCCTCACGACAGCGCCCGCAGGCCTTCGCGATCGGCCAGGATGACCTTTCTGCCGTCGGTCTGGATGAGGCCGCGACGCTTGAACTGCGACAACGTCAGCGACACGGTCTCGCGGGTGGATCCGATGAGGTTGGCCATCTCCTGATGCGTGATCTTGAGCGCCACCAAGATGCCGCGGCTGTCCTCGATGCCATACTCGGTGGCCAGGCGCAAAAGCAGCTCGGCCAGCTTGGCGTTGACGTCTTTGAAGACCAGTTGCTCGATCTTGTTCTCGACGTCGCGCCGTCGCTGGGCCACCACTTTGGTCAGCCGATAGCCGATCACGCCTTCGCGCTGGACGATCTTCTCGAATTCCACCCGATCGAGCTCGGAGATGAGCGCGTTCTCGGTGGCTTCGGCCATCTCCTCACGCGGGCCGCCGTCGATGAGGACCAGCTCGCCGAAGATCTCGCCCGGGCCGCGGTAAGCCAGCGTCAGCTCTTTGCCGTCTGGGGTGACCTTGGAGATCTTGACCCGCCCGCCGTGAACGAAAAAGACGGCCTGCCCTGGGTCGCCCGGAAGATACAACACCTGACGGCGCCGGACCTCGCGCATCTCGATGCCGGTAACGAGGCGCTGCAAGGTCTCGCCCGAAATGTCCTGGAAGAGCGGGATTTTCTTGAGGTACCAGAGCGCGCGTTTCTCGTCCTGCACGGGATCGCCTGCTTTCCAAGCTGAGGTTTTGTAAGCAGTTTAACGAAACAGCGGGAAACGATCAAGCGATGCGTGAGCGGCAAGACATTTGCCGTCGAGATGGTCAGCCGGGTTGCTTTTTGCCCACGGACGGCCCGCCCTTCAGGTACTGGCCGGTATGGGAGGCGGCGCATTTGGCGATGTCCTCGGGTGTGCCCGACGCGACGACGAGGCCGCCGCCGTCGCCACCCTCGGGGCCGAGGTCGATGACGTAGTCGGCGGTGCGGATGACGTCGAGGTTGTGCTCGATGACGATCACCGTGTTGCCCTGGTCGACGAGCTGGTTGAGCACGGCCAGGAGCTGCTTGATGTCGTCGAAGTGCAGGCCCGTGGTCGGCTCGTCGAGAATGTAGACCGTCTTGCCGGTGGCTTTCTTGGACAGCTCCTTGGACAGCTTGATGCGCTGCGCCTCGCCGCCCGACAAGGTGGTCGCCGATTGGCCGAGGCCCACGTAGCCGAGGCCGACGTCGCGCAGGGTCTCGAGCTTTTGGCGGATCTTGGGGACGTGCTGCAGAAATTCGGTGGCCTGCGTGACGGTCATGTCGAGCACGTCGGCGATGGAGGCGCTCTTGTATTTGACCTCGAGCGTTTCCGCGTTGTAGCGGCGCCCGACGCACTGTTCGCACTGCACGTAGAGGTCGGGCAAAAAGTGCATCTCGATGCGGATGATGCCGTCGCCCTGACAGGCTTCGCAGCGGCCGCCTTTGACGTTGAAGGAGTATCGGCCCGGTTTGTAGCCGCGTGCTTTGGAGTCGGGCAGCGCGGCGAACAGATCGCGAATATGGGTGAAGACGCCGGTGTACGTGGCGGGGTTGGAGCGCGGCGTGCGGCCGATGGGCGATTGATCGATATCGATGACGCGGTCGACGTGGTGCAGGCCGTCGACGGAGCCGAACTCGCCCGGCGCGATCTTGGAGTGGTGCAGCTTTTGGCGCAACAGCGGCAAGAGCGTATCGATGACCAGCGTCGATTTACCCGAACCGGACACGCCGGTGACGGCGGTGAAGACCCCGACGGGAAAACGCACGTTGAGGTTGCGCAGGTTGTGCGCCGAGGCGCCCTTGATGGTGATCCATTTGTTGTGCGCTTGCCGGCGCGTCGACGGGACATGGATGCGACGCCGACCGGACAGGTAGGCGCCCGTGAGCGACGCCGTCGACTGCATGATGTGCTCGGGGGTGCCGGAGGCAACGATGCGGCCGCCATGGACGCCGGCACGCGGACCCATGTCGATGACATGATCGGCGGCGCGGATGGTTTCCTCGTCGTGTTCGACGACGATGACCGTGTTGCCGAGATCGCGCAGGTGCCGCAGGGTCTCGAGGAGCCGGCTGTTGTCGCGTTGATGCAGGCCAATCGACGGCTCATCGAGAATATAGAGCACGCCGGTCAGCGACGAGCCAATCTGCGTGGCCAGACGAATGCGCTGCGCCTCGCCGCCACTCAGAGTCGCCGAGGTGCGATCGAGCGTGAGGTAGTCGAGGCCCACGTTGGACAGAAAGCTGAGCCGATCGTTGATCTCGCGCAGGATGCGCTCGGCGATTTCCGCCTCACGACGCACCAGCGTCAGCGTCTGGAAAAATTTGACGGCATCGCGCAGCGGCAGGCCCGTCAGCTCGTGGATCGGCCGGCCACCGACCTTGACGTTGCGCGCTTCCTTGCGCAGACGCGTGCCTTTGCACTCGTCGCAAGGCGACCGATTCATGTAGCGATGGAACTCTTCGTAGGCGGCCTCGAAGCCGTCTTCGCTGCCGCGATTGCCTTCTTCTCGACGGCGGCGCTCGTATTCGTGCAAGCGACGCTCGAGGTTGGCCAGCACGCCCTCGAACTCTTTTTTGAACTTGTGGCGCGTGCCGCCCTTTTCGAAATAGAAGTCGACTTCTTCTTTGCCCGAACCCTCGAAGATGATCTTGCGCTGCTCGGCCGGGAGCTTGGACCACGGTGCGAAGGTGTCGATGTGGTAGTGGGCAGCGACGGCTTCGAGGATCTGCTGGAAGAAGGGCGCGTTGCGCTTTTCCCACGGATCGATGGCGCCTTCGCGCAGGCTGAGCTCTTCGTTGGGGACGATGAGATCGGGGTCGAAGAACAGCTTGGCGCCAATGCCGTCGCAGTTGGGGCAGGCGCCCTGCGGGTTGTTGAAGGAAAACATGCGCGGCGTGATTTCCGGGTAGGAAATGCCGCACGTGATGCAGGCGAATTTCTCGGAAAACAGCATGTCGTCGGCGTCGCCACCGTCGGTGCTGAGCACCGGCGAGACCTTGACGATGCCTTCGGCGAGCTTGAGCGCGACCTCGAGCGAGTCCGTCAGGCGCTGGCGAATGTCGGGCTTGACCGCCAGCCTGTCGACATAGACCTCGATGGTGTGTTTCTTGTTCTTGTCGAGCTTGATGGTCTCCGACAGATCGTGCAGCTCACCGTCGACGTTGACGCGGGCGAAGCCTTGCTTGCGCAGCGCATCGAGCTCTTTTTTGTACTCGCCTTTGCGGTCGCGGATCATCGGCGCCAGCACCGAAAAACGCGTGCCTTCCGGAAGCTCGAGGACCCGGTCGGCCATCTGCTGCACCGTCTGGGATGCGATGCGCTCGCCGCATTGCCAGCAGTGCACCTGGCCTACGCGCGCAAAGAGCAGGCGCAGGTAATCGTAGACCTCGGTCACCGTCCCCACCGTCGAGCGCGGGTTCTTGGAGGTCGACTTTTGCTCGATGGAAATGGCCGGCGACAGACCCTCGATGGAGTCGATGTCGGGCTTGCCCATCTGCTCGAGGAACTGGCGGGCGTAGGCGGACAGCGACTCTACGTAGCGACGCTGGCCCTCGGCGTAGATGGTGTCGAACGCGAGCGACGACTTGCCCGAGCCAGAGAGGCCCGTGATGACCACCAGCTTGTCACGGGGAATCTCGACGTCGATGTTCTTGAGATTGTGCTCCCGGGCGCCTTTGACGATGATCTTGTCCAATGGTGTTGTCCCTGGGAGCGCCCGGCCGTACAGCGACGACGGAGAACGGGAGCGCCGCAGCGTAACATGCTTTTTAGCGCTTAGGGCGGCTTTGGCGGGATGCGACCAAGGTCACAGCGAGTGATGAGAGAATTGATGATGGAGTTTCCGGGCAAGCTGCATGGCAGCGGCGAAGCTCGTGGTGCGTAAGGGAGAGCGACGGCGCGCCGGATCCGCGATGTCGTGCGCCACGCCGTGATCGGGAGAGGTGCGGACGATGGGCAGGCCGAGGGTGACGTTGACGGCTTCTTCGAAGTCGACGAGCTTGACCGGGATGAGGCCCTGATCGTGATAGAGCGCCACCACCGCGTCGAAGCGGCCGTCGAGATGATCGCGGAAGACAGCGTCGGGGACGTGGGGTCCGGTGACGGTCACGGCGGCGGGTAAAAGAGCGCGGGCGCGCGCGATGGCGGGCGCGACGACGCGCGCCTCTTCGTCGCCAAAGTGCCCGGACTCGCCCGCATGCGGGTTGAGCCCAGCGACGGCAATGCGTGGCGCAGCGACGCCGAAGTCGTGCAACAGGGCTTCCGACGTCTGCACGATCGTGCCGCACAGATCGTCGACATTGAGGGCCTGGGGCACAGCCGACAGCGGCAGATGGATCGTCGCCAGCGAGACGCGCATGCGTGGCCCGGCGAACATCATCGTCACGCGCTTCGCCGACAAGCGGTCGCGCAGAAATTCGGTGTGGCCGGGAAAGGCAAACCCAGCCGCCAGACACGACGCCTTGTGAATCGGCGCGGTGCACAGCGCCGAAATCTTGCCCGCTTTGGCGTCGGCGGCAGCGGCTTCGAGATAGGCCACCTGCGCCGCGCCCGATGCGGCATCGGGTCGACCGGGCTTCCACTCGGACAGCAACGAAACCGGCACCACTTCCACGCTCGGCGGCAAACGTTTTCCGGTGGCGGCTTCGACGGCGGAGAGTATCCGAAGATCGCCATAGATGCGGACGGGCAGCGCGACCGATTGGGCCGCCAGCGTCAGGACGATGAGCTCCGGACCGATGCCGGCGGGATCGCCAAGTGTGATGCCCAGTACATTGTCTCGTGATTCGCCGGTCGACATTGGGCTGATTCTCTACTACTACTGGCAAAGGTCCATGGGCACCCGCACTTTCAAGCCCGGCGAAATCTCCGCCGAGCTCCTCGAGCTGACCAAGCGAGAGGCCGACGTGCCGCTGCATTTGTCGCGCAGTCGGGCGACGATGCGGCTCGCGCCCGACGAGCTATTGGCGCAGCGCCAGGTCGCGGCCGAAAAAGATCACATCACAGGCAATCTGCCGACGATGAGCTCGCCGTCCCAGATCGACGCCGAGTTCACCCCTGCGCAGACCCAGGCCGACCTACTCACCGCTGGCGAAATCGTCGACGGCAAGTACCAGATCCTTCGCTTGCTCGGCTCGGGCGGCATGGGCCAGGTCTATGAAGGCCGCGATGTTGGGCTCCGTCGGCCGGTGGCGATCAAGGTGGCCTGGCCGCATGTGGGGCCGGACCCGCTGCGACGAGAAGCCCAGGTGCTGGCGGCTCTGCGCCACCCGGGGCTCGTCGCTGCGTATGCGCTGGCCACCCACAACGGGCGCGATGTGTTGGTCATGGAGCGGCTGACTGGAGCGTCGCTGGCCGAGGCCATTCAGCGACGGACGCCAGCGCCAGATCCGAATGCGACTCTGAATCTGAGCGGGCCCATCGAGACCACCACGGCGTTCAGCTTCGACGAGTCGTGCGATCTGTTGTTGTCGATTGGCTCCACCTTGTCGCTCATCCACGATAGTGGCCTTGCGCACTGCGACCTGAAGCCGGCCAACATCATCTTGTGCGTCGGGCGCGTGGTGCTGCTCGACTTCGGCATCGTTCGGATCGAGCAGCTGCGCGGCAATGATCGGCTCATCTCCGGCTCGCCACACTACATGGCGCCCGAGGCCATCCGCGCCGGCGTTCGGCCGGGTGAGGCCCACCTCGTGGACCTCTACTCGCTCGGCGTCATTGCCTATGTGCTGTTTGCGGGTGAGCCGCCGTTCGATCATGCCGATCCGGTGCAGCTCATGATGATGCACATCGATCGGCCGCCGATGGCGCCGCGGTTGGTCAACCCGGCCATCTCCGACAAGCTCGATCGCTTGATCTTGTCGATGCTGGCCAAAGAGCCGGAAGACCGGCCGTCGTCGATCGAAGAGTTCACCAACGAGCTCCGCTCGCTGCGTACCGCCACGCAAGTCGCCCGCGCCAAGTAGGTCCTACCGGCCAGTACCACTTGGTCACTTGGGGACCGAGCCGTCGCGTCGCGAGGAGCCTCGGCCGCGACGAGCGAGGAGGGAAGCTGCTGGTTGCAACTGACCGATGAGCGAGGAAGCGGACGAGGCCCGCAGCAGCGACGGCGACGGGAGCAAGTGACCAAGTGGTACTAGCTGCGAAGCTTGTAGCCGACGTTGCGGACGGTTTCGATCATTGCGTCCGTCGGTGAGCCGAGCTTGGCGCGCACGCGGCGGATGTGAATGTCGACGGTACGGGTGCCGCCAAAGTAACGGTGGCCCCACACCTTGGCGAGGAGCTCGGCGCGGGTCCAGACCTTGGCCGGGTGCTGCGCGAGAAATTTCAGCAGCTCGAACTCTTGATGGGTCAGCTCGAGCTTGCGATCGCGGACAAAGGCTTCGTAGGCCAACAGATCAATCTGCAGATCGCCGATCTTCACGCGATCTTCGGACGAGAATGCGGCCGTACGCCAGTCGAGCTGACGGAGGCGGGCGTAGAGCTCGGCAGGCACGATCGGCAACAACACGAAGTCGTCCGCCGCACGGACATCGAGGCCCGGCAGACGGCCGAGCGGGATGGCAAGCAGCGACGGTGTACCGGTGCCGAGCTCGGTATGATTCAGGGGATCGGCGCTGAGCTCGCGCAAGGTCTTGAGCGCCGCGTAAGCCAGATCCAACCGCTCGCCAGCGTCGACAACCAAGACTTGTGGCGGTCGCTGCCCTGGCCGATGCGCCGCCCGCAAACGCTCGGAAAAATCCGCGCCACCCTCGAGCGCCAGCATCCGGACGTCACAGCCGAGATCGGTCAGCGCAGTAACCAACCCGGCCGCTGCGGGGTCGTTTTGGAAGTCACTCACCACAAGGACCCGCATCGCCGGCGCATCTTATCCCAACCAGCACCGATCTTCCGGGTTGGCACTGGGGGGGCCGTGTGCAACAATTTCTAGCGATGGACGACTTTCACTGCTCCTTCTGCGGCAAGCGTCGGCGAGAGGTGCGCAAGCTCATCTCCGGACCGCGGGTGTTCATCTGCGACGAGTGCGTCGCTTTGTGCAACGACATCATTGCCAAGGAAGAGGCCCAAGAGCGGCCCAAATATCCTCGGCCACGCGAGATCGCCGACGAGCTCGATCGCTATGTGATCGGACAGAGCCGCGCCAAAAAGGCCCTGTCGGTGGCGGTGTACAACCACTACAAGCGCATCGGTCAGCAGAAGAGCGGCAAGGCGGGCGAGGTCGAGGTCTCGAAGGGCAACATTTTGCTGATCGGGCCCACCGGCTCCGGCAAGACCTTGCTGGCGCAGACGCTGGCCAAGAAGCTGGACGTCCCGTTCGCCATCGCCGACGCCACCACGCTGACCGAGGCTGGTTACGTCGGTGAAGACGTCGAGAGCGTCATCAAGTCGCTGTACCGCAACTCCGGCGGCGACGTGGAGAAAGCGGCGCGCGGCATCATCTGCATCGACGAGATCGACAAGATCGCCCGCAAAGGCGGCGGTCCTTCGGTCACGCGGGATGTGTCGGGTGAGGGCGTGCAGCAGGCGCTGTTGAAGATCCTCGAGGGCAAGCAAGCGACCATCACGCCCGACGGTGCACGCAATCGGCCGCAGCAAGAGTTGATTCAGATCGACACCACCAACATCTTGTTCATCTGCACTGGCGCCTTCAACGGTCTCGAAGACGTGGTTCGGCGACGGGTCGGGCACCAGGGCCTCGGCTTCATGGCCCAGGTGGCAGGCAAGAACAACGAAGACAAAGACGAGCTCAGGTCGCTCGCCCGCACCGAGGACCTCATCAAGTTCGGCATGATTCCCGAGTTCATGGGGCGCTTGCCGATCATCGTCTCCTGCGACGCGCTCAACGTCGACGCGTTGACGCGCGTGTTGCACGAGCCGAAAAATGCGCTCGCCAAGCAGTACCAGCGGTTGTTCGAGCTGGAAGGCGTCAAGCTTCGGTTCTCCGAAGATGCGCTGAGCGCCATTGCGGAAGAGGCGTATCGGCGTAAGTCTGGTGCACGAGGCTTACGCGCCATCGTCGAGGAAGTCATGCTCGACGTGATGTACGAATTGCCGTCGCTGACTGGCGTACAGGAGTGCCTCGTCACCCGCGACGTGATCGTCAACCGCAGCCGACCCGAGCTCATCCGCGACACCAAAAAGGCCTCCTAGACCCTCATGCCCCTGACTGAACCGCAGCGCGACAAACTCAAAGAAGCGCTCGAAGGTGAGCGCGCCCGGTTGGTGAGAAATGCCCAGGATGGTCTGGCGTTCTCCATGAACCGCGAGCGCAACATCGGCCGCGACTCGATCGACGAGTCGATGGAAGAAGAGCTCTTCTCGACGGAGCTACGGCTCCGCGACCGCGAGAAGTTCCTGCTCGGCAAGATCAACGACGCGCTGGTGCGGCTCGAAGCCAACAGCATCGATGAGTGCGAGTCTTGCGCCGAGCCAATTGGCTACAAGCGCCTCTTGGCTCGCCCAGTGACGACCTTGTGCATCGATTGCAAGGAAGAAGCAGAGCGCGAGGAGAAAGCACAGTCGCAGCCGGGTGCAGCAGGCCGCAGCGGCTTTGGTCTCAGCGACGGCGAGGGCGATGGCGGCGGGACCTCGGAGGCCTCTGAGGAATGAGATCCGGGCGAATGAGATCCGGGCGCGGGACGAGTTTTGCGCGGTTGCCGGGTCGTGATACGATGAGCCGGCTCGGCACGGGCTGAGCGCACGACATGGCCGGATCACCCAGATATCGCGTTACCGACAAGATCGACGCCGGAGGTATGGCGGAGGTCTATCGGGGTATTGCGGAAAGTGCCGTCGGTGGGCTCAAAAAAGCCATCGCCATCAAGAAGATCCTTCCGAGCCTCACCAAGAACAAAAAGTTCGTCTCGATGTTCCTCGACGAGGCGCGCGTGTCGATGTACCTGCAACACGCCAACATCGTCGGCGTGTTCGACATCGGAATGGCCGACACGTCGTACTTCATCGTCATGGAGTTCGTCGACGGTGGCAATCTCAAGACCATCATCGAGAGCCTGCGACGTCAGGGCAAGCGCTTCCCCGTCGCCCACTGTCTCTACGTGATGATGGAGGTCTGCAAAGGCCTCCACTACGCCCACGAAGCCACCGATCCCGAGACCAACCGGGTCCTCAACATCGTCCACCGCGATATTTCGCCGCCCAACATCCTCATCTCCAAACGCGGTGAAGTGAAGCTGGTGGACTTTGGGCTCGCCAAGGCAACCTCGCAGATCGAGTCGACCGACCCGGGCGTGGTGAAGGGCAAGTTCAGCTATCTGTCGCCCGAGGCTGCGTCGGGCAAAGAAGTCGACCGGCGCGCGGATATTTTCGCGGTCGGCATTCTTCTCTACGAGCTTCTGACCGGTAAGCGCTTGTTCTATGGCGAGACCGACTATCAGACGGTGGAGCTGGTTCGGCAGGGCAAGGTTCCGCCCATCTCGGCGCAGAACGCCGAGGTCATGCCCGAGCTCGAGGAGATCATTCGCAAGGCGTTGGCGCGCGATCTGTCGATGCGGTATCAGTCGGCGGCAGATCTGCAAGACGCCATCGCGCAATATCTGTTTTCGCAGCGACTCAAGGTCACGAGCCGGGACATCGAGCAGCTGGTGCAGACCTGTCTGCAAGAGAAGCAGCGCAGCCAGCCCAAGATGGACGCGCCGGTCGGCAATCTCATCGACCAGCTGATCAACGACGAGATCTTGAAGTTCACGTCGATCGATACCGATGCCGTGGAGCAGCAAGAGTCGAACTCGCCTGCCGGTGGTGCGCCCACGTCGGGGGGAGCGCCGCTCGATCCGGTGTCGTTCGTCGACACGCGGGGTTGGTCCGACGATCTGTCGGAGAGCCGTCACGGCGGTCGCAACGGCACGGCGCCTGGCGCCAAAAAGCGCGAAGCTTCGGGCGAATACGGCACGCTGGAGGAGATCCTCGAGGGTGAGAACAAGGCCGCTCCCGCGCACGCTGCGGCTGGTGCCGGGCCTGCGCCACTGGCGCGCTCGACACCGGTTCCGCCCTCACCGACGCCAGCACCAGCGACGGGGTTTGCTGGCGAGTCCACTGGACCGGGACTGACCGGCGAAGGCTCACCCAGCCGCAAGCTCCTGGTCGGCGCGCTCATCGTGGTGGTGCTGCTCCTTGCCGGAGCCGGCGCCGTGGTCTTGCTCCTCAAGAACTGAGAGCCAAATGTCTACAGCCTCTCCGACGGTGGTGGCAATCGTGCTGGCCGGTGGAGAGGGCAAGCGCTTGTGGCCGCTGACCGCGGATCGCGCCAAGCCGGCGGTGCCGATCGCCGGGCGTTATCGGCTCATCGACTTCGTCTTGTCCAACCTCGTCAACTCGGGGCTGCACAAGATCAAGGTCCTGACCCAGTACAAGTCGGACAGCCTCAATACCCACATCGCCCGAGGCTGGCGGTTGTCGTCGATGATCGATCAGTATGTCGAGCTGGTGCCGGCGCAGCAGCGCACCGGGCGCGATTGGTTCAAGGGCTCGGCCGACGCGCTTTATCAGTCGTTGAACGTCATCACCGACGAGAATCCAGACCTAGTGTGCGTCTTCGGCGGCGACCACATGTACAAGATGGACGTGCGCCAGATGATCGGCGCGCACGTCGACGCTGGCGCCGATGCGACGGTGGCGGTCTTGCCGGTGCCGGTCGACGAAGCGCGGTCGTTTGGCGTGCTCGCCGTCGACGAGCGCTGGCGGGTCCTGGCCTTCGACGAGAAGCCGGAGCATCCGCGCGAGATCCCTGGGCGGCCGGGCTGGGCCCTGGCGTCGATGGGGAATTATATTTTCCGGACCGGCGCGCTCGTCGACGAATTGCGACGTGATGCGCGTGATGACACGGCGCACGACTTTGGCCGCAACATCTTGCCCGAAATGGTGGCGCGCAAGCTCGATGTGTTGGCCTACGATTTTTTGACCAACGCCGTGCCGGGAGCGACGGAACCGGAGCGCGGCTACTGGCGCGATGTCGGGACGATCTTGAGCTACTGGCAGGCCAACATGGACCTCGTGCAGATCGTGCCAACCTTCGATTTGTACAATCAGCGCTGGCCGATCCGGACGCTGACCCGGCCGCTGCCGCCGGCGAAATTCGTGTTTTCCGAGGAGACCGAGACCGGGCCGCGCATGGGTTACGCGACGGACTCGCTGGTGTCGGAGGGCTGCATCTTGTCGGGCGGCCGCGTGCATCGCAGCATCTGTTCGCCACGGGTGCGCGTCAATAGCTTCGCCTACGTGGAGGAGTCGGTGCTGCTCGACAATGTCGACGTGGGACGGCGGGCGCGGCTGCATCGCTGCATCGTCGACAAAGGCGCGCACATTCCCCCTGGGATGGAGGTTGGCTTCGACGCCGCCGAGGACCGCAAGCGCTTCACCGTCGTCGACGGTGTGACGGTGATTCCCAAAGACTACAAGTTCGTCTGATGCCGGCCTCGGTCGCGTTTCTCTTGCACATGCACCAGCCGAGCTATGTCGACCCGCGGACCGGGCGCGCCGAGCTGCCGTGGGTCCGGCTGCATGCGGCGTCGGCGTATCTCGACGTGGCCACCGCGCTCGACGACGAGCCAGCCATGCACCTGACCGTCAACTTCGTGCCGTCGCTGGTGGCGCAGCTCGAGGGCCTGGTCAACGGCGCCAGTTGTGCATGGGAAGAGCTGTCGATGCGGCCGCCGTCGACTTTGTCGGCCGACGATCGCGGCTCCATCCTGGAGCGGTTTTTCTCGGTGAACTGGGGCCGATCGGTGGAACCGCGGGCGCGCTATCGTGAGCTGCTCGACAAACGCGGGCGGTCCCCGCAGCCGGGCGAGCTGCGCCAGCGTGGCGGCCTCTTCAGCGACGGAGAGCTGCGCGATCTGTCGGTGCTGTTCAATCTGGCGTGGATCGGTTGGGCCGCGCGCCGAGGCGATGCCGAGCTCGAGAAGCTCGAGAAAAAAGGCCGCAACTTCGACGCGTCCGATCTGGCGCTGGTGCTGGGTCGGATCCGCGCAGCCGCAGCCAAGGTGTTGCCGCTGTGGCGAAAGCTCGCCGCACGCGGGCAGGTGGAGCTGTCGGCGTCGCCGTTCTATCACCCCATCGTGCCACTGTTGTGCGACGGGGCGTCGGCGGCGCGGGCACGGCCGGATCTGCCGTTGCCCAAACGCGTGCTCAGGGCCCCCGACGACGCACGACGACAGATCGTGCGCGGTCGGGATGCCCATACCCGCGCATTTGGGGTGGCACCGGCGGGGATGTGGCCGCCCGAAGGCTCGGTCTCCGACGAAGCCTTGGCGGTGTATGCCGAGGCTGGGGTGGGCTGGCTGGCCACCGACGAGGGCATCTTGTGGCGGTCGATCGACGTGCCCATCCCGCGTGGCTCGCTCTATCGGGCGTGGCGACGGGAGGGCGTGGACCTCGTGTTCCGCGATCGGGAGATCTCCGATCGGCTGGGCTTCGCCTATGCCCACGGCGACACCGATGCGTCGGTGAACGATTTGATGCGGCGTGCAGAGGCTGCGGCGGCGAGCTCGACTGCGCCAGCCGACGAGGCGCTGGTGCCGATCATCCTCGACGGCGAAAATGCCTGGGCGGCCTATCCGGGTGGCGGCGAGCCGTTCTTGCGACGGCTGTTCGCGACGCTGGCCGGCTCGCGGACGCTCAAGCCGGTTTCCATTGGTGAGCATCTGGCGCGCGCCAAGTCGCGGGCGACGCTGTCTCGATTGCACGCGGGCTCGTGGATCGACTCCGACTTTCACATCTGGAGTGGCGACCCGGTGAAGAATCGGGGCTGGGAGCTGGTGGCCGATGTGCGCTCGCGCCTGGTGGCAGCGACGGCGCGCGGGGTCGACGAGGCCAAGCTGGAGGCGGCGCGTGAGTCGCTGTCGGCGGCGGAGGGCTCGGACTGGTTCTGGTGGTTCGGCGAGCCGTTTCACTCCAACGAAGATGCGCTGTTCGACAAGCTCTTCCGTACACACCTTGCGGCGGTGCTGGCGGCGATTGGCGAGCCGATCATGCCGGCCCTGGAGCTGCCCGTCGGTGGTGGACCTTCGAGCGCCGCGCCGGTGTTCGAAGCGCCGTTCGCGCTGATCCGTCCGGGCATCGCTGCGGGCGGGGCGACCTCGGCCTGGGCCTGGCGTGGCTCGGGTCGATTCCGGGTGCCGCGTGGGGCCGCGATGGCGGTCCTGCCGCTCCTGACCGAGGTCCGCTTTGGCTTCGATGCCGAGCGGTTGTTCGTGAGGGCTGAGACTGCGCCCGAACGGCGCGTCGAGCTGACTGCGGCGGAGTGGGAGCTGGAGCTGCGCCTCGGTGCGGCGGTGCGGCGGATCCGTGGCGGCAGCGACGGTGGCTGGCGAATCTGGCGTGCGGACGGCGATGCGTTTATCGACGAAGGCGTGGGAACACCGGGAGCGATCTGGCCGCTCGAGAATCCGCGCGTCATGGAGCTTGGGGTGCCGCTTTCGCGCCTCGAGCTGTCGCCGGGTCAGGTGATCGAGGTGGTGATTCGCGTGCTACGCAGCGAGGTCACATTGGGGCGGTTTCCGACTGACGGGGCGCTGCCGTTCACGGTCCCCGACGACGGATTCGAGGCGGAGAACTGGACGGTTTAGGGCCCTTGGCTTTGGCTTTGGGCACAGGCGGCTTGCCCTCGCCGAGTGCAGCGCGGGCGTCGGCGGCGTAGAGGCCGCGCGGCGCCAGCTCCAGATAGGCGCGAAACGCGTCAGCGGCGTGCGGGTCGCCGAGGCGGGTGCGGACGCGGCCGAGGAAGAACTGCGACTCGGCTATCTTGTCGTCGAGCGCCAGCGCCGTCTCGAACGCCTTTTGGGCCTCGGCATCGTGGCGCGTCTCGTCGAGCACCAGCCCCAGACTGTGATACGCCCTGGCGCTCTTGGGCGTCAGCTCGACGGCTCGACGCAGGACCTTGAGCGCCGGCTTGAACGTGCCTTGGTCCCACAGCGAGCGACCGAGAACGACCAGCGCCTCGCTCTGGATCCAGGCTGCGGTCGGCTTTTTGTCCATCGCCGCCAGGGCCTCTCGAGCGACGGCCTCGGCGGCAATATCGTGACCGCGCTCGAGATGCAGGCGGGCGCGCGCGGCCAAGACTTCTGCCGACTGCCGCACCCGCGCTGGCGCCAAGATCGGCACCTGGAAGGCCCGGCCGGCGTCGCCCCGCTCGAGATAGGCCAGCATGAGCAGCGCTGGCGTCTCGCCGCTTTGTGCATTGCGGACCACCGCGCCGAGGAGACTCACCGCTTCGTCCTGGCGGTGCTCGATGATGAGGGCGCGGGCGCGCATCACCGACGCCACCTCGCCCAGCGTCGGGCGCAAGGCCAAGGCTTGGTTGACGCGCAGATCGGCGCCGGCGGCATCGCCCTCGGCCAGCGCGGCCTCCGCCCCACCGAGGAGCGCGTCGGGATCAGGCGTGGTGGCGGCGATGTCGTCATACAGCGCGCGGGCCGTCTTGGCGTCGCCAGCCTCGAGCGCCACCCGGGCCTGCAGCCGTCGCGCCGGCGCCAGCTTGGGTGCGAGGCGTAGGACTTCTTCGAGCTCTGCGCGCGCCTCGGCCAGCTTGCCCTCCGCGCGCAGCACGCGCACGAGATCGAGCCGGATCTCGACGCCGAGAGGCTGCCGACGCGCAGCGTCGGTGAGCAGACGCAAGCCGCTGGCATGATCGGCTTTCTGCGGATGGGCGGCATAGGCGGCGCCGAGCGCGGCGTCGACCTCGACCAATGGCGCGACCTTGTGCAGGCGCTCGAGCTCGCGCTGACCGTCGGTGGCGTGGCGACCATCGGCCAGATCGCAGCGTGCCAGCATGACCCTCAGGCCCACGTCGTTGGGGTTGTCGCGCAACGCCACCAGCAGATTACGACGGATGCCGTCGACGGCGCCGCGCTGCTGCAAGATGGCGCGGGCCTCCAAAATCAGCACCTTGGGTGTCAGCGAGCTGCCGTCGAGAACGGCGAGCGCATCGGCGGGTCGCTCGCGGTAGAGGGCTAGCTCGGCCAGCACGCGACGCGGGCCGATGCGAGCCATACCGGCACCGGCGAGCGCCCGGCGTGCTTCTTCGTCGGCTTCGTCGAGCTGGAGGGCGGCGAGATAGCCTTCGGCCAGCGACTCGGCGGTGGTGGTGTCGCGCGGCTTTCGTACCTGACGGGCTCGCGCGAGAGCCGCACGGGCGCCGACCACGTCGCCAGCAGCGACGGCGGCGGCGGAAAGGCCGAGCTCGGCTCGCACACGCTCGGCCGGCGCAAGCTCGTCGCTGGGCGTCGCGATGAGCGCCGCCAGCACGGCCATGGCGGCCTTGGCGTCTTCGGGGGTGCCGGCGGCACGAACGAGCGCAGCGCGGGCAGCACGCGCGCCGGCATGGGTGGGGCTCAGCTCGAGGACCCGATTCCATGACTCGAGCGCTTTGGCCTGATGGCCGAGCTCCGAGTCGGCGATGCCGAGCGCGAACAGCGCCGGGACATCGCGCGGCGCGCGGGCCAGCGTCTGGCGAAAGAGCTCCGCGGCGCGATCGGCGTGGTCGCGGGCCAGTTGCACCCGACCGGCGAGGTAGGTTGCCCCAGCGTCGCTGCGCTGTCGGGACAGCGCGGCGCTTTGCAGCTCGGCAGCGTCGACGCTGCCATTCAACAAGGCCAGGAAAATCTTGGCCTCGTCGCCCGGATCACTCGCCACGGACTGTGCGGCTGCCAGCACCGCACGCTCAGGTGAATCGCCGAACTCGTAGGCCAGCTCCGCCAGAGTGCGCCCTTCGAGCCCGCGCATGGTGGGATCGTCTTTCTCGTCGAGAATCTGGCGATAGAGGCGCGCTGCCGAGCTGAGACCCTGGTAGTCACCGGTGCTGGTGTCGATTGCGGCTTGCTGGATGCGCGACGCCAGACGTGTCTTGCCCCGCCACGATCGGACGAAGAGACCAAAGACGACGCCGAGCAGGACCACCGCGATGGCTGCGCCACCGAGCAACGCCACCTGCGCACGCGGCACGCCGAGCACGGCTCGCGGCACGGGTGTCGTCGGTGGGATGGTACGGACCGGCATGGTGACCGAGGCGGGTCTGACGGACTTGGGGGTGGGGACGGGGGCGGGGACGGGGACCGCGCCGGTCGGAGCGCGGCCGGTCGGCGGAGCGGGCTTGGCCCCTTTGGTCGCCTTTTTGGCGATGGCGAAAGGCTGCCGCTCCCGGGTAGCGTCGTCGTCGCTGTCTTCGTCGCCGTCGGTGACCTCGGTGGACTCATCGGAGGACTCGGGGTAGAGGTCGACGATCTCCAGACGTGGCTTTCCGCCGGTGTGGACACCAAGGAGATCGGCCGAGCTGAGCTCGATAGAGCCGGTCTCCGACGAGCGAACCCGCGTGGGCTCGTCGCCCGCCTCGTCGTCGCCGTCCTCACGGAGCACCGGCCCGGCGGTATCGAAGGCATCCGACATCGGCGATGTCGACGTCGGTCGCTCGAAGGTGTTGGTGGCCACGTCCTCGCTGCTGGCCAGGTCCTCACTCTCGTCGAAGCTGAAGAGGTCTGGCGACTCGGGTGCGTCAGGTACTCCGGGCAGCTCGTCGTCGGAAATCTCGTCGAGCCAAGGACCACTCGAAACCTTGGAGACCGGCATCATGACCGCTGGGGAGGCACCCAGCAGCAGCGCGCCGGTGGGGTTGGCGTCGACCATGGTGGACTCTTCGTCGCCGGGTTCAGGCTCGTCGTAGAGTCCCGGCTCCTCGGCCGTCGGTGTCGCACGCGCGGCTGGGTAGACCTTGGTCCCGGTGGGCTCGGCCGGTGTGCCTTCGAATCCGGCGGCGCGCGCCAGCTCGATTTCGCCGAGGAGCTGTTCGCAACGCGGGTTGGCTGGGTCGAGCTGTTTGGCGCGCGCCAGCGCCTGCTCGGCCTGCCGAAAATCGCTTTTCTGGATCAGCGCCTCGCTCTTGAGCAGCCAGGCGTCGGCGCTGTCGGGTGCGAGCTCCAGCGCCGCGCGCATCTCGGCCAGCACCTCGTCCCAGCGGCCGAGCGCGGTCAGCGCCGTCGCCAGAACCACCCTCCCCTCGAGCAGGGTGGGATGCGCCAAGAGGCCCAGACGGCAGATCTTGACCGCATCGGCAAATTGCCGGCGCACGATCGCCCCTCTGCCCCGCTGGACAAAGTCTAGCGGGTCGTACGCCAAGACCAGATCATCCCGCCGGGATTGTACGGGATTTGCGCGGGTCGGTGTTACGGGTTCGTGGCGCGGGGCGGCTCGTCGAACAAGGTCAAGGACGAGCCACGCTGGCGCTCTTCTTTGACGACCACCCAGCCGCCGTCGCGGTCTTCCCAGCTTTGCTTGATGACCGTTTTCTCGAGGAGGCCACGGCGCTTCATGGTCCAGGTGAACTCGACGCGCGCGGTGGCGCGGGTCATTTTCTTGTCGCTCTTGTCGACGTCGACACCGGCCAGCTCGTAGTCGGCAATCTCCAGCTCGTCCTCGAGGGCCCGGTGGCGCTCGATGAAGGCCTGCCGCTTTTCGGGGGGGATCTTGGCGCCGGCCTGCTCGAAGCGGCTCCAGCGGACATCGTCGTTGAACTCGCGCGCAGCGACGGTGAGCCGCTCTTTGGCGTTGTAGTTGGTGAAGATGAAACAGCCAGACAGCGCCATGGCGCCGAGGGACAGCACGACCACCTTGTGAGAAAGACTCGGCATGCCTCTACGGTAGGCGTCTGTACGGACGGCGCAACTTTCTGGTCAGCGCGCTCGACGGGCTCGGAGCAATTCGGCGACGTCGAGCTCGCGGGAGGCGAGCGCCACTGCCAGAAAGGCCCCGCCGGCAGCGGTCATCGACAACAGGGTGCCCACTTTGCCGGCGAGAAAGCCCGAGCCAGCCGGCCAAAAGTGGCCCACCGCCCACGCCGCAGCGACGCACAAGGCGACCCGCACGACGGAGAACAGGCTCAAGAACGCGCCGAACTGACGGTAGAGCCACACGCCTGAGGCCAGCATGCCGACACCCATGGCCAGCGTCGTCGCCGCAGCGGCGGCAAGGAGTGCGTCTCCATGCGCGTCGAGGACGCGCGGGACCACCAGCCAGTTGGCCGCGATTGCCAGGCCCAAGGTGCCGGCGCCGAGCACCAGCGACGGCATGACCCGGCCGGCGCTGTTGAGCACGGTGCAGGCGATGCTGAACATGGAGAAGCAGACATAGCCGATGGCGAGCACGGCCAGCGCCGGCGCACCGACGGCATATTCGGGTTTGTAAAGAAGCCGCATGCTGGCGTCGGGCCGCACCGACAACACCGCGCCGAGGAGCGCCACGACGACGAGCGAGTAGCGCATGGTCACGCGGACATAGCCGCGCGCTTTTTCGCGATCGGCGTCGAACGTGGCCCGGGAGACGAGCGGAAAGATGACGAAGGTCACCGCCAGGATGAGCTGATAGGGCAACCGCGCCACGGCCTGGACGGCACCGTAGAGGCCTTCGGCGGTGTTGGCCACCGTCGCTGGGTCGGCCTCGCCAGCGCGGATGGCGGCCTCGGTCACGAGGCGCTTCAACAGCAGGCCGTCGACGAACATGAGGAGGTTGAGGATCAAGAGAAAGCCGACCAGTCCCGACATGAACTTGCCGAGGCGTTGCCAGGGAAACGAGTCCGCCGAACGCTCGCCAAAGCCGACCACCGCCGTCGACGCGAGGAGAATCAACGCCGCCGCCGCCACCCAGCCACCGAGTGAGGCTTTGGCCTCGTGCAGCCACATGGCGGCGCCGACGACCAGGACCGTGCGCATCGTCGACGACGAGACGTCGAGCGCGGCCTGCTTGTGAAAGGCGCGAGCGCCGTTGGCGGCGCCGACGAAGACGGCGTAGAAGCCGTACAGCAAGATCACGCCGGACGCGATGCGCAGCTCACCGACGAGAGAGGGGTCGTGCCAGAAGCCGGCGATGACCGGTGCCAGCAGGAAAAAGGCCAACGCGCTGCCGCCAGCGACGAAGGCTTGCAGCCGGAGCCCGGCGCGCAGCACGGCGCCATGGCCGTCCGCCTCGGAGACGAACTTGGAGACGCCCTGGATGGTGGCGGTGATCATCACGTTGTTGACCGGCGACACCGCCGACAGCACCAGCACCCACACGCCCCATTTGGCCGGCGAGCCAAGCGCGCGCGGCAGGGCGAACTGGACCACATAGCCCATCACCATGAACCACAGCTTGGCGAAGGTGATGAACAGGAGGCCACGCCCGGCACCGACGGCAGCAGGGCTCACGGGTTTTTGAGAGGAGTCAGTCGAAGGCGCGGATTCGGACACGGGTTTCCAAGCTGCCCCACTGGCAGGATACGGTCAACAATTGGACCATTCGACGTCTGCTGTGACCATGGTCACGTCGCTGCGGGCATTGGGGATTTGGCGTATCATGGCCGCAATGACTCGCTATGCGTTCGTTGCGCTCGTTGCGCTGTGTGTCTTCTCGCCGGCGCATGCCGGTTGGCCGCCCGACGAGACCAAGGGCACCGTCGACTACTCCGACCCGGCCAACTGGCCCAACGACCCCGACTTCAACGGGCTGTGGAAATATTGGTCGTTCGTGCCGACCAAGATCCAGGCCCAGGTCGACGACCGCACGCGTCGCCTCGGTACCGGCGCCCACGTCGACCGCGCTTTTGCCAAGACCACGGGCGACCCACGCACCATCATCGCCGTCATCGACTCCGGCATGGAGTGGTCCGAGGCCGAGCTCGTCAACCGCATGTACCTGAACCCAGGCGAGCTACCCACGCCCAACTGCCCCGACAACCTCGTCCTGCCCAAACACGACCGCAACGGCGACGGGCGCTTCAACGTTCAGGACTACACCACCACCACCGGCCACGATCTGCCGGCCTTCACCACCGTCTGCGATCCGCGCATCACCGTCGACTTCAACGCCAACGGCATCCTCGACGCCCAGGACCTCATTCACGCCTTCTCCGACGGCACCGACGCCGACGGCAACGGCTACATCGACGACATCTCCGGCTGGGACTTTTTCCACAACGACAACGACCCCGCCGACGCCACCGGGTTCGGCCACGGCACGGGCTCGTCGAAGGACTCCGCCGCCGAAGGCAACAACGGCCGCGGCGGCCTCGGCACCTGCCCCGACTGCACGCTGATGATGCTGCGCGACGGCGACGCCTTCGTACCGGAGATCAACAACTGGTCGACCGCGGTCATCTACGCCGTCGACCAGGGCGCATCGGTGGTCAACACCTCGGCCGGCGGCGGCCTCACCGCGCCTGCCTTTGCGCGCACTGCCATCGACTACGCCTACGACAACGGCGTCAGCGTCGTCATCTCCAACTCCGACCTCAACTCGTTCCAGCACAACTCGCCCAACACCAACAACCACACCATCGCTGTCCACGCCATCACCCACAACAAGGACGACTGGGCCGACTCGACGACGTTCTTCAACTTCAACGCCTGCACCAACTACGGCGCGCACCTCACCGCCAGCATCGCCGCCGACAGCTGCTCGTCGGAGGCGGCTGGTCGCGCTGGCGGCTACCTCGGGCTCATCTATTCGGCTGCGTTGAAGGCCGACATCCCCGCGCCGCGCGCATTTTTCGGCGACGCAGCAACGCCGAACGAGCAGGTCCGCCGTCTCACCGCCGAGGAAGTCCGCCAGCTCTTCATCGGCAGCGTCGATACGTTCTTCGATCCCGGCGACGCTACCAATCCATTGCAGTTCCCGACCAAGAATGGCTTTGCGCGGCGCTTCGGCTACGGGCGGCCCAATCTCCGACGGGCGATCGACAATGTCCTGGCCCAGAATCTGCCGCCCGAGGTTGATCTGACGTCGCCGCTGTGGTTCGACGTGCTCTATCCGGATCGCACGCCGATGGTGCCGATCATCGGCCGTGTCGGCATCCGCGGTGCGATCGCCAACCCGCCCGGCACCACCTTCAATTACATCGTCGAGTGGGCGCCCGGCGTCGACCCCGACGACAGCGCCTTTACCCAGATTGGCAAGGCCGACATGCAGTCGACCGAGGTGAGAGGCCCACTGGCGATGTGGGACATCTCGCAGATCACCGTCAAAAATGCCGTGCCTGCCGTCGGAACGCCCGAGTTTCAGCCGGATGATCCGGTGAATGTTTATACGGTGACCGTCCGCGTGCGGGCGACGGTGGAGTCGAGCAATCCGTCGCTGAACGGGCAGAAAGGCGAATATCGGCGTGCCGTGCAGATCATCCGTGAGCCTGATCTGCTGCCTGCGTTTCCGATCTATGTCGGTAGCTCGGGTGAGTCTTCGCCGCGCGTCGTCGACCTCAACGGCGACAAGAAGGGCGAGATCGTCCTCGCCGATTCTTCGGGCAAGGTGCACGCCTATCAGGCCGACGGCTCGGAGCTGGCTGGGTTTCCAGTCCAGGTAGAAAAGCTGCCACTCCTCGACGACAACGGGCCCCGCGGGCCGGGTCATGCGAGCGCCAAAGCCTACAGCGTGCATGGCATCAGCGCCGACCGCCGGTCGCCGATCGCGGCCACGCCAGCCATCGGCGACATCGACGGCGACGGGCGGCCGGAGATCGTGGTGGCCACCTGGATGGGCTCGGTGTGGGCGTTTCACAGCGACGGCACCGTGGTCTCGGGCTTCCCCGTCGCGCTCGACCGCGACTCCAAGATGTACGCGCTCGACGAGGATCACGAGCTCGAAGACGGCTTCTTCGGCTCGCCGGTGCTGACCGATCTCGACGGTGACAAGAAGCTGGAGATCGTGGTGCCGGGCATGGACGGCAAGATCTACGGGTGGAACGGCGCCGGCGGCAAGGTCGACGGCTTCCCAGTGCTATTGACCGATCCGTCGCTGCCGGACGATCCCAAAGCGAGCCCGCGCCGCCAGCGTGAGCGCATCATGGGCACGCCCGCCGTCGGTGACCTCAACAAAGACGGCATCCCCGACTTCGTGGTCGGCACCAACGAGAACTACTCCGGCAATGGTCGCTTGTATGCCGTCGACGGTCGCGGCAACAAAGCGCCCGGTGGCGCGTATCTGCCCGGCTGGCCCATCGCGGTGGTGTCGACACGGTTTTTGCCCGTGGTGGCGCAGGGTCTGCCGATTTCGCCCGTCATGGTCGATCTCGACGGCGACAAAATTCCTGAGATCGTCGTGTCGGGCCTGGCGTCGGTGCCGCGCGCGTATGACTTCCGCGGCAAGACGTTTGGCGCCAGCATGGCCAACTCGTCGACCAAATATGGCGAGAAGTCAGACGCGCACAATGCCGTCGAGTTCACCTTCGTGTCTTACCCGGCCATCGCCGATCTCGACGATGACGGCAAGCCCGATCTCGTCGAGGGCGCAGCCGGCACCGACGCGGCATTGGCCTTTGCCACCGGCGGTGAGCGTCATGATTTCGAGCACCACATGGCTGCCTGGGACCTGAAGTCGGCGCAGTACAAGCGCGGCTTTCCCCGCGTGATCGAGGACTGGCAGTTCTTCTCGACGGCGGCGGTTGCGGACATCGATGGAGACAATAAAGTCGAGGTCATCGCAAGCTCCGGTGGATATTTCGTGCACGCTTGGAATGTCGATGGCACAGAGCCAAAGGGCTGGCCCAAGTTGCAGGGCGGCTGGGCCATCGCCACCCCTGCCGTCGGGGATGTCGACGGTGACGGCAAGCTGGAGGTGGTGGTGCACAACCGCGCAGGGTATCTGTTCGCTTGGAAGACGACTGGGTTGGCGACGGGCCGCGTCGATTGGGGCTCGTATCACCATGACAATGCCAACACGGGGAATTTCGACAACGGACCTGATCTGGGCAGGCGTGCGTCGCCGGGAGGTTGCTCGATGAGTGGACAAGAGACGGGCGGCGGATGGCTGTTGTGGGGCGCGTTGGCGCTCGTCGCAGTGGGCGTGCGCCGTCGGGTGCGCGCGTGAGGGCCTGGTGGGCCGTGCCGGCGACGGTGGCGATGGTGACGGCTGCGTCGGCGCAGCAGCCTTATGACCCGTATCAACAGCAGCAACAGTATCCGCAGCAGCAACAGCCTTACCAACAGCCTCAGCAACAGCAGCCGTATCAGCAGCAGCCTTACCAGCAGGCTCCGCAGCAGCAGCCTCAGTATCCGCAGCAGAATCCGTATCCCCAGCCGGCCCAGTACCCGCAGCGGCCACAGTACCCACAGCAGCCACAGCCGGGTGCATATGCACCAGCGCCGCCTTCATCTGCCCCGCCAGCGACGCCGGCAGCAGCGGCCAAGCCGAAGCGGCTTTTGCTGATGGCCAAGGTGCCCGAGGCCGTGGTGCTCACCTGGCGTTGCTCGGACCTCATCGACGTGGGACGCCTCAAGGAAGCGCGCGGCAAGTGCGCCGAGGCGCTGGTCAAAGACGATGGCATTGCCCTGCTCCACGCGCTGATGGCGACGTTGCATCCCGCCGAGGTCGCCGAGACCGAGCTGCAGCGCGCGGTGGGTTTGGCCAAGAACGTCTCGCCCGCCGAGCGGACCCTGGTCGAGGCCCTGCGCGCCACCGTCGAGGGCCGCGGCGCCGACGCTGGCCGGCTCTACGACGAGCTGACGGTGCTGGTGCCCGACGAGCCACGCGTGTGGGTCGCGCGCGGGCGTTTTCGTCGCGCCACCAATCTCGAAGCGGCGATGGCCGACTTTCAGCACGCCGCCGAGCTCGGCCCCAAGCTGGGCGCGGTGCAGGGTCTCTTGGCCGGCGTGCTCCTCGAGCGACGTCAGCTCGATCCGGCGCTACAGGCCGGCAAGCGCTATGTCGAGCTGAGCCCGGACGACGCCGTCGGTCACCTGACGCTGGCGCGCGTCTATCTGGCGCGCGGCGATGCCCGTGATGCCGAGGCAGCCGCCAAAAAAGCCGTCAGCCTCGACGACAAGCTGTCGCTGGCGCGGCAGATCTTCGGCGACGTGCTGTTGTTTGCGCAGAAGGGCAAAGAAGCGCGCGCCCAGTATGCGGTTCTGGCCGGATCTGCCGACGGGCCCACGCACCATGACGGCGCGATGCGGGAGGCCCGCTCGTGGGTCTTCGATTCGCGTGCGCAGGACGCGGAGAAGGCCCTCCTGGCCGAATCGGAGCTGGCAGCGCGCGGCAAGCGTCCGGCGGATCAAGTGTCTGCGCTCGTCGAGCTGGCGAGGGTGCAGCTCGATCGTGCTGCCGTCTCGGACGCGGGCCAGAGCCTGCGTCAGGCCGGCGCCGTGCTGGCCGAGCGCGTGCCGGGGACCATGACCGAGGCGCAGCGGCTCGAGCTCGGCGCCGAGGTCCTGCATGTGCGCGCCATGGTGCTGGCTGCCGTCGGTGAGCGTCAGCTGGCTGAGGCGCGCGTTGCGGAGCTCCTGGCGATGTATCAGCAGATGGGCGATCCGCAGGCGCAACCGCGGGCTGCGGCGCTGCGAGGCTGGATCGCGGCCCGCAACCGCGACGACAAGGTGGCGCTGGTGGAGCTGGCGTCGGCCACGCGCCCGACGCTGCGGCTGGCTTATGCGCTGGCGCTTGGTCGTGCCGGTCAGCCTGCGCAGGCGGAGACAGTGATGCGCGAGCTGGCGGCGCGTACCGAGAATGATCTGGAAGGCGCCCTCACGCGGCCGCGCGCCCAGGCCTGGCTCAAGCAGCAAAAGCTGTCGCCCAAAGCGGTCGCCGCGCCGGCACCAGTATCAGCTGCTCCCGTCGCTGCGCCAGCCGCACCTTTTGTTGCGCCAGCACCGCAGTCGTCGAGTCTGGCTCCGCTCTTTCCCGCCGATCGCCGCGCCAGCGCGCCCAATCCAGGGCCGTCGCCCGGCCTGCAAGATCCCTACGGGATGTAACGCCCCGAGACCACGCGCTCGGTGCCGGCCAGATCGCGCGCCGCGTCGACCTCCACGAATCCCGCCGCCGTAAACAGCGCCTGCACCGACGCCGACTGACCGTCGCCGTGCTCGACGACCAAGGCTGCAGCGATCGCCGGCGCGCCCGCGATGAGCCTCCGCAAGAGCGCCAGGCCATCGTCGCCACCGTCGAGAGCCAGGCGTGGCTCGGCGCGGACCTCTGCCGGCAAGCCTGCCAGCTCGCCGGTGGGGATGTACGGCGGATTGGACACCAGCACGTCGAAGCGTCGACCAGCGACGGGCGCCAACAGATCTCCCTCGAGAAATTCGACCTCCAGTGCCAGGCGCGCCGCATTGGCGCGCGCGACGACCAGCGCCGCAGGCGACAGATCCACGGCGGTCAGCGCGGACTCGGGACGGGCTGACTTGAGGGCCAAGGCGATGGCACCGGAGCCGGTGCCGATGTCGCAAAACGTCGGCGCAGCGACGGCAGCAGCCAGGCGTAGCGCGACTTCGACGGCGATCTCGGTGTCCGGCCGCGGCACCAGCACTGCCGCATTCACCTCGAGCTCCAGCGAGCGAAACTCTTTTTTACCGACGAGATAGGCCACCGACTCCCCAGCCAGACGACGCTTGATGAGCGCGCGGAAGGTGGCCAGCTCTTCGGCGGCCATGGGCTGATCGAAGTGGGTGTAGAGGCCAACCCGATCACGCTTGAGCAGATGGGCCAGGAGGACTTCCGCGTCGAGGCGGGCGGTGGTGATACCCCGCTCGGCAAAGCGTCCCTGGGTCCACTTGAGGACCTTCAACAGGGTCCACATCTCCGGTGCCATGCCGCGTCGTATCACGATCGCTCAGGTCGTGCGCGACAGGAGATAGAGATCGCACAGGTTGGTCCCGGTCGAGCGGCGTGGCAGCGTGCAGCCGAGGGTTGCCAGCGTCGGGTGGGAGTCGAAGCGGTGGGCGGCATCGTCGAGATCGATGCCATGCGCGCGGGCCAGTTGCGCGGTGTCGCCGTCGACGACGGCGCCGGCTGCATCGGTCGGCCCGTCGCGTCCGTCGGAGCCAAGCGCCACCAGGGCAAATGGCTGGCCGGCGAGACGCACCGCGAGGAGGAGCGCCAGATGCTGGGCGCGCCCGCCGATGCCAGAGCCGGTCACGGTGACGCTTGGCTCAGCGACGATGACGGCGACTTCGCCGGGCGCTTGTCGGTGGGCGCGATCGACCAGATCTGCCGCCAGATCCTCGACGGTGCCACAGTACAACGGCAGCACGGGCGCCGATCCACCGTCAGCTACGATGAGGGCGATGGCGGCATCGCGGAGGGTGCGCGGCGTGGCCAGGAGGTACCGCTCGGCTTCGCCGCCCCACGCTGGGCCCGACCCCAACGTCTCCCACACCCGGTCTTCGTCATCTGTCTCCGACTGCAGGATGATGTCGGAGAGGCCGAGCACCGACAGCCGGCCCTGGTTCGCCGCTGCCAGCTTGCCGCCGCCGAGCGCGGAAAGCCGTCGACGGGTGGCGTTGATCTCGCTGATGTGCGCGCCGGAAGCCAGCAGCATCCGGGTGAGATCGCGCAGATCCTCGAAACGCACGCCAGCCGCTGGCGCCGCGGACAACGCCGAGGCGCCTCCCGAGAGACACAGCAAGATCTGCTGGCCAGGCCGGGTGGCGCGAGCGGCCGCGAGGAGGGCCTCACCGGCCACGACGCTGGCTTGGGTAGGAAACGGATGGCCACCGACGAGCACGGGCAGCGTACGCAGCCTGGCCGGCTCCGCAGCGACGACGAGACCTCCGGCCACTTGGTCGCCGAGCGCGGCCTCCGCACCAGCGGCCATCGCTGCTGCCGCTTTGCCCAGCGCCCACACCGTGACCGGACGCGTGAGCGCGAGCGTCGGCACCGCGCGCTCCACCAAGGCGGCTCCGTGGAGGCTGTCGACGGCCTGCCAGGCGCAACGCAACAGCCTGTCTTTCGTTGTCGTCAATGCGGTCGTCAATGCGGTCACAACTTCTGTCACCAAACCGTGACGCAACGCGCCATAAGTACACTGTATCACACGCTATTTCGTTGCCGCATTGGTCTCGCCTGGGTATAAGGCGCCGCATGGACATCTTCGATACCCTGAAGCAGCTCGGCTACGGCGAGCTTCACTTTGGCCGCGACGAAGCCACTGGTCTTCGGGCCATCGTGGGCCTCCACTCCACCCGACTCGGGCCGGCCATCGGCGGCTCACGCATCCGCATGTATGCGTCCGAGGCCGAGGCCATCGACGACGTGACACGGCTCGCGCAAGCCATGAGCTACAAAGCAGCCATCGCTGGCCTCGCTCACGGCGGCGGCAAAGCCGTGCTGCTGGCTCCGCCCGAGCTGGCCCACTTCGACAGCGAACGACGCGCGGCCCTGTTCCGCTCGTTCGGGCGCTTCGTCGACGGGCTCGGTGGGCGCTACATCACCACCGAGGACTCGGGCACGAGCCCGGCCGACATGGATGTCATCCGGAGCGTCACCAAGCACGTTCTCGGCGCCTCGGCGGCCAACGGGGGCTCGGGCGATCCGTCGCCGTTCACCGCGCTTGGCGTCCGGCGTGGCATCGAGGCCATCGCGCACAAGCTGCTTGGCCGCAAAGATCTGAGCGGCTTACACGTCGCCGTTCAGGGCGTGGGTCACGTCGGTGAGCCGCTGGTCAAAGAGCTGGCCGATCTCGGCGCCAAGCTGACCGTCAGCGATGTCGACCAGGCCCGCGCCGAGCGCGTAGGCAAGACCTACAAGGCCGAGGTCGTCGCGCCCGACGCCATTCTCACCGTCGACTGCGATGTGTTGTCGCCGTGCGCGCTCGGTGGCGCCATCACCGAGGAGCTGGTGCCGCAGCTGCGCACCAAGGTCGTCGCTGGGGCGGCCAACAACCAGCTCCGCACCGCCGAGGCAGGCCGACTGCTGATGGGTCGCGGCATCTTCTACGCGCCCGATTATGCCATCAATGGCGGCGGGCTCATCAACGTGGCCGACGAGTTTGCCGGCTACTCGCTCGAGCGCGCGACGCAGAAGACGCTGGCCATCTACGACACCATCGCCGAGATCCTGGAGCGCTCACGTCGCGACAAGAAGCCGCCCGAGACCGTCGCCGACAAGATGGCCGAAGAGCGCATCGCCGCCGGGTAATTGTTCCAAAAGGTTTAGAAGCGTGTGGTCCTGCCAAGACCACAGCGACGAGGTTTCGCGACATGCTGGCTCCTACTTGAGGGCCTCGACGAGCTCGGGCACCGTCAGCTTTCGTTCCGCTTTGGCGTGCGCATCTCGCAGCGCGTAGACACCCGCCGCAGCGTCGGTGGCGTTGGCGATGATAAGGCGCGGCAGGTCGGACGCCGTCGAGTATTTGAAGGCTTTGTCGCGCTTCATGAGGCCCACGAAGCGGACGGCAATGCCGGCGGCGCGCAGCGTCTTGGCCAGCTCCGTCGCTGCGGGCAGGCCACTCGGATCATCGGCGAGCAGCAAGAGTGGCTGCGGCGCGGTGGCGACGGTACCGCCGCGTTCTTGCATCAAGAGGATGAGCCGCTCGACGCCGAAGCTGAAGCCCACCGCGCCCGTCGGCTGGCCGCCATAGAGCCCGATCAGATCGTCATAACGGCCACCGCCGCCAAAGCTGCCGAAGCCGCTCTCGGTCTTGGCCCGCGCCTCGAAGATGGGGCCGGTGTAGTAGTCGAGACCGCGCACCAGGGTCCAGTCGAAGGCCAGCCGGTCCCCGAAGCCGAGCGCGGTCGCCTTGGCGAAAATTTCCTCGAGCTCGGCGATGCCGGCCAGGCCCACCGCGTCGGAGGCGACGCGTTCTTTGGCCTCGGCCAAGGTGTCGACGACGATGACGTGAAAGAAAGCCTCGAACTGCTCGAGGGTGAGGCCATAGCGCACGAACTCTGCCGAGACGCCTTCGCGGCCGATCTTGTGCAGCTTGTCGAGCGCGCGCAGGGCGTCCGGCTTTTTCTCGGGCGGGATCCCGGCCACGCGCACCTGGGCGTCGAGGATCTTGCGGCTGTTGAGGACCAGCTGATATTCGGGCAGGTCGAAGCCGCGCAGCACGTCGACGGCGAGCTGAAGAAGCTGGACCTCGCAATCCGTCGACGACGAGCCGAGGATATCGGCGTCAGCCTGGTAGAACTCACGATAGCGGCCGGCCTGCGGCGCGTCGTAGCGCCAGACCTTGCCGACCTGATAGCGATAGACCGGCCGGGCCAGATTGGGGTTGGCCGCCACCACGCGGCCCGTCGACGACGTGAGATCGAAGCGCAGGCCCAGGCGCCGGCCCCCTTTGTCGTCGAACGAATAGATCTCGTTCTCCGCACCGGGACCGCTCTTGAGCGTGAGGACCTCCAGATATTCGAAGGCCGGCGTGTCGAGCTCGTCGAAGCCGTAGAGCTCGAAATAGCGACGGAGGCGGTCGAAGACCACACGCCTCGTGCGCATGTCGGCGGGGAGAAAGTCGCGGGTTCCCTTGGGGGTCTGAAACGTCTTGGCCATGGCTGGCGCAGGCTACGTCTTGGGGCGGCGCTTTTCCAGTACGGCGGCGAGGCGGCGCATGCCTTCGGCGAGGCGGACCGGCGGCACAGCGGTGAAACAGAGCCGAACGTGGCACGACCAGGCGGCACCGAACTGCTCACCCGGCGACACCGAGACCCCCGCGTCGAGGAGCTCCTCGACAAGCGGCCACACCGATGGCTCCGACGGCAAGATGGCCGCGCTCATGTCGGCGAAGAGATACGTGGCGCCGTCCGGAACGTGATGAGGCACGGTCAACAGCGACGAGGCCAGCGTGCGTGCCTCTTTGTACACGGTGCGCGCGCCCGCCTGCCAGGCCGGGCCAATCTGCGGCGCCAGCACCGTGGTGGCGGCGCGTTGCAAGAGGTCGGGGACGTTGTACACGGTGTGGTTGGCGATGCGCCGCGCTGCTGTCATCACCGACGGGGGACCGACCAGGTAGCCCAGCCGCAAGCCGGCCATCGCGTAACTCTTCGAGAAGGAAAATGCGGTCAAGGTCCGCTCGGCAGCGGCCGGCAAAGAGGCGATCGAATGATGGGGAGCGGACCAGCCGAAGTGCTCGTAGGCCTCGTCGGCAAAGATCCACAGATCGTGGGCGGCGGCGAAGTCGGCGAGGCGGATCTGTTGCTCCCGGGTCAGCACTTTGCCGTCGGGGTTGTTGGGTGTGGTCAGGTAAAGCGCGGCGGTGCGCTGGGTGAGGTACGGCAACAGGAGCTCGGCTGGATCGCGGTCCGGCTCGGCATAGAGCGGCTGACTGAACGGCACTTCGACGACACGGGCGCCGGTGTTGGTGATGATGCCGCGGATGAGCGGCCAGTGTGGCGACGGCACCAGCACCTCATCGCCGGGCTCGAGCACCAGCCGCGCAGCGACGGCGAGCGCCGCGGTGCCGCCGTTGGTGATCTGCAGCGCCGCCGGCTCGGCCCAGGCCAGTTGGTTTTCCCGACGGAGCTTCTCACTGAGCGCGGCCATGAGCGCCGTGTTGCCCACCGGGGCGCCGTAGCGATACACGGCCGGATCGTCGACGCGCAGGGTGAGCGCCGGCGGCCTCAGCCAGGTGTCACCGAGATGGAGCGGCACGCCGCCCGGCGCGAGGCGACCTTGCAGCCGAGAGAAAATGCTCTCTCTGAGCGCGTTCGCCGACGCCGAGAAGCCAGGTACACGCGGCATCAGCGAGGAGCGCCGGCGGGCGGGGGCGAGTCGGGCGGGATGGGTAAGCGCTGGATCACCAACTCGACGCGGCGGTTCTTGGCGCGGCCGGCCGGCGTGCGGTTGTCGGCGACGGGTCGATCGGCGCCGAAGCCGCCCGCGAGGAGACGTTTGCCGTCGACGCCGAGCTCGATGAGGCGGCGACGAACGGCCACCGCCCGATCGCGCGAGCGCTCGAGGTTGTCCATGGCCGAGCCCTGGTTGTCGGTGTAAACGTCGATGCCGAGTCGCGGAATCTCCGGATGCACCACCATGAGCATGGCCACGATGCGCAAGATCCTGTCGTTGAGGGGATCGGCCGTCAGCTCGACGCCTTCGAAGATCGGCTGCTGCTTCAAGACCAGGCGCGCCGCGTTGGGCTCGACGAGGGCCGGGCCGGCGTCGGGGCAGCCGTCTTCGTCGGTGACGCCGTTCCAGACCTCGGGCTCGAACGGGCATTTGTCGAGGCGGTCGACATAGCCGTCGCCGTCGCTGTCGATGTCCGGGCAGCCTTGGTTGCCTTCCGAGCCCTTCTGGTCGGGGCAGCGGTCTTCGTCGTCGGGGACGCCGTCTTCGTCGCGATCGGTGAAGACGCGGCTTTGATCAGGGCAGCCGGACTTGGCCGCGGTGCCGTGCTCGAGCGGACAGCGATCGAGCCGATCGACGATGCCGTCGCCGTCGCTGTCGATGTCTGGGCAGCCGAACGTCTGCGGTGGGCCTTTGGCGTCGGGGCAGCGATCGTCGCGATCGGAAACTCCGTCACCGTCGCCGTCGGGAGGAAGCTCCACCACAGGCGCTGGGCGTCGTTGCAGCTTTTCGCGTGTGGGCGTCTCGTAGCGCAAGCCGAAGATGAAGCGACCGTCGGGGATGCCATAGCCGCGCGACAATCCGGCGCCGCCAGCGAGCGTGCCTTCGAGGCCAATCGACGAGCGGAAACGCAGACCGACGCGTGCTTCGAGGGGGGCTTCGCTGGCCAAAAACGAGTGATCGGCCGGCAGTCCGACCCCGGCCAATCCAGCGACCTCACCGATGGCAAATAGGTCACGGACCAGGCGGACGCTGGCGGCGGCGTGATAGCTGAGCTGGTGCGTGACGTAGAGATCGTTGTAGGAGCGCGTCGAGCGCAAGATGGCTCCGAACCCGACGGCGACCTGCGCCACCCGGTTGCGCCACTCGAGGATCAAGCGCGGCCAACCGCTGACGCTGCCCTCGGCGAAAAAGGAGCCGCTGGTGCCGATGGGCGCGGCGATGCCGGCGATGACCGCCAGGCCCAGCCGATTGGTGCCGCCGAGATGGGCAGTGAGGACGCGGACCTTGAGGTCGATGCGCAGATCGCCGAGGCCAGCGCCGGCGATCTGATCGCGATAGAGCGTGTTGTCGACGGTCTGGACCGGGACGAAGGGCAGGACGACGCCGAGCTCGAGCCGCTCCCACAGCGCGAAGCTGGCCTGCAGATCCATGCTGAGCTGGTGGCGGATGACCACGCCACCGACGGGGATGCGGCCGTTGCTGTCGCGAAGGACCAGCGGGTTGTGGGCGTAGCTGCCGAAGAGGCCGACCGAAAAGCCGAGGTGGGGCGCGGTGAAGGCACCGTCGACGCCGAGAAAGCCGCCCGACGTCGACGGCGGATGGAACTGGAGGGTGTCGATGTTGGTGGGCGCTGCCGTCGCGGAGGTGACGATCAGGACCAAGGCGAGTGCCAGTGCACGACTCATCGGGGGCGCCGGAGACCGCGAACGAACAGCAGCAACGCGGCGAGCAAGACGGCCATCCCACCGACGGGCACGTGGCCGCCGAAGTCGCAGGCGCCGCCAGTCAGCGACAGCAAAGACGGCGCTAGATCGGGTGCCGACAGATCGGGCGCCGACAGATCGGGGGTCGATAGATCCACCTGCGCCAGATCCGGGGTGGCCAGGTCGGGTGCGGTCGCCAGGTCCGGCGGAGGGGTCAAGTCGGGCAGGATGGCCAAGTCTGGCGGCGTCGACAGATCGGGCATCTGCAGATCCGGCGTCCGCAGATCGGGCATCCGAAAATCGGGTGGAAGGGTGAAGTCGAGCGGAATGGCGAAATCGAGCGGGATGGCCAGATCCGGCGGTACTGCCAGGTCGGGCGCGGCGGACAGGTCGCTCAGATCGGCCGGCTCCGACAGGTCAGACAGGTCTAAATTACTACAATCGCCGTCGCTGACACACTCGAGCGCGGCCGATTCGATGGTGACCTCGGGGACCTCGCACGCGGCCAGTGCCAGCACGAGGAGGGTCAAGGCTCGCATCGCCGCCAGCGTACCACGGCACCCCTTCCAACCGGCCTCACTGATCGCTCGATCTCTTTGTTCATCATCCGGGCCCTGGGCTATCGTGGCCGCGTGGAGATTTCTCGAGCTCTCATGGCCGCCCAGCTAGCCGATGCGGCGCGGCGCCTCCGGCGAGCCGGCGCGATTCACGCCGAGGTACGTCATCTCAGCGACGAGAGACGTCAGATCGCCGTGCGTGACGGCCGGGTCGAGCGGTTGTTCCTGGCCCGCTCCAGCGGCTTCGGGGTGCGGGTGTTGTGGCCGGTGACGGGCCAGCCAGGTGGCGCCTGGGGTTTTGCGGCGCGCGCCGGCGACGACGAAGCCTCGCTCGGTGCGGCCTGCGACGAAGCCCTCAACGTGGCGCGGGCCGCGGCGTCGGTGAAGCGCTTCGGTCCAGCGGCGCCCCCGGTGCTGCTCGCCGAGGAAGAGACCCATGTTGGTAGCTATGCCACCCGAGTCGAGATCGATCCCTTCGACGAGACCGTGGCCTCGGTGGAGTCGGTGCTGGCGCTGCTCGACGCGGCGACGCGCGCGTTGTTGCAACATGGCGGCCCGCGCGCCCGCACCGCCAGCGCCCACACCACCTCGCGCCGCCAGCGCAAACTGTTGTGTACCAGCGACGGCACCTCGGTGGATCAGACGCTGGTCCACTCGGGCGGCGGCATGCGGCTTGGCGTCGAGGATGGCGACCGAGTGGCGCATCGCTCGTACCCCATGGACCTCGATGGGGGCGTCGGTGCTGGCGGCCTCGAGGTTCTGAATCGGCTCGATCTGGTCGGCAACGCCGCCAGGGTGGCCGACGAAGCGCTCAGCCTCCTCGATGCGCCGCTGTGTCCAGCCGGCTCGACCACGGTGATCCTCGACACGCCGCAGCTGGCTTTGCAGATCCACGAATCCTGTGGTCACCCGACGGAGGCCGACCGCGCGTTCGGCGAAGAGGTCTCGCTCGCCGGGGCCAGCTTTCTGTTGCCCGAGCGCCTCGGCCGCTTTCGCTATGGCTCGGTCCACGTGAACCTGACCGCGGACTCCGTCGCTGACGGTGGCCTCGGGACGTTTGGTTGGGACGACGAAGGCGTCGCCGCGCGACGGACTCCGCTCGTCGCCCGCGGCCAGCATGTCGGCTACTTGACCTCGCGCGAGACCGCCTCGCGCCTTGGCCTACCGCGCTCGGGCGGATGTGTGCGCGCCGAGAGCTGGAACCGCGTGCCCATCGTGCGCATGGTCAATGTGTCGCTGGAGCCGGCGCCGAATGGGCCGTCGCTCGACGAGCTCATCGCCGACACCAGCGACGGGGTGCTGATGGGCTGTAACCGCAGCTGGTCGATCGATGACCTCCGGCTCAACTTTCAGTTTGGCTGCGAGATCGCCTGGGAGCTCCGGGGCGGCAAGCGCGGGCGTGTGCTGCGCAACCCGGTGTACGGCGGGATCACACCGCGCTTCTGGTCGAGCTGCGACGCGGTGGGCGGCCCGGCGGATTATCGGCTGTGGGGTCTATGGAGTTGCGGCAAGGGCGACCCGATGCAGCTCATGGCCGTGGGTCATGGTTGCGCCCCGGCGCGTTTTCGCGACGTCACCGTCGGTGCCGGATGAACCACGAAACCTTGTTGGCGCGACTTCACGACGCCTTGGCTGGCCAGCCAGGGGAGATCGAGCTCTCGGCCGAAGGCTCGCGCACAGGGACCACGCGCTTTGCCGGCGGACGGACCACCCAGAGCGGCGATGTCGAAAACGTCGTCATCCAGGCCCGCGTCGCGCTCGGCAAGCGGGTGGGCGCGGTACGGACCAACGCGCTCTCGGTGTCGTCGCTGCGACAGGCTATCGCCGAAGCCGGTCACCTCGCCGCTCAGCAGCCAGAGGGCCGATTTTGCGGGTTTGACGACGGCAAAACCCCGACGCCGGTCGCCACGTCGCAGATCGATCCGGCCTTGTGTGACGCCGATGCGGTGGCACGCGCGCAGCTGCTCGACGGGGTGCTGGAGGAAGTCTCCGGCCACGGCCTCGACGCGGCGGGTCTGGTGATGACCGGGGATCAGCAGCTGGCAGTGGCCACCAGCACCGGCTGCCGTCGATCGTTCCGTCGCACCGAAGCGCGTCTGGACGTGATCGCTGCCCTCCGGGGACAGGCCGCCAGCGACGGTGCTTCGGCCCGAGCGGGGGCCATGTTCGGCTCGTGGGCAGAGCTCGCTGCCCGGGCCCCCAGTGTGGCTGCCGACGCCCGCCACACCGCCGAGGCCTCGAGGTCTCCAGTGGCGGTGCCGCCCGGCGAGCATGACGTGCTCCTCGAGCCGTCCGCTGTCGCCGAGGTGCTGGAGTGGCTGGCGTTGATCGGCTTTGGCGCGCGCGCCGTCGAGGATGGGTCGACGTTTCTGTCGCCGACGCTGGAAGCTGGCCGCGTCACGCTCTACGACGACCCACTTGCCGGCGAAGACGGCTGCCCCACCCTCCCCTTCGATGCCGAGGGCACGCCGAAGCGTCGCGTGGTCCTTCTCGACGCTGGGCGCGCTGGCCAGGCGGCATCGGATCGACTCACCACCGACGATGCGAGCATGCTCACCGGTCACGCCGCCAGCATCGTCGACGAGATCAGCGAATCGGGCGCCGTGCCGCAACATCTGCACTGGGCCGCCGGCACCGATGAGGTCGCCGATCTCGAAGCCCGTCTCGGCAAGGGCCTCTTGGTCCGGCGCTTTCACTACGTCAACGGTCTCCTCGACACCCGGCGCGCGCTGATGACCGGCATGACCCGAGACGGGCTTTTCTCCGTCGCTGACGGCAAACGAACCGCCGCGCGCAACCTGCGCTGGACCGAGCCGATCTTGTCTGCATTCAGCCGCGTCGAGGGGGTCAGCCGCGAGCGCAGAGTGGTGTCGTCGGGGCTCTCTGCGTCGGTGTTCGTGTGCCCCTGGGTGTTGATCCGGGGCTGGCACTTTACGAGCTGACGCGCTCGAGGATGGCGGCCCAGCGACGGTGGAAGGCTTCGAGGCCGAACCGTTGTTGGACCTCTTTGCGCAGCCACACGGGGTCGCGCAGGTTGGCGACGGTGCGGCCGGCCAAACTATCGCTGATGGCGCGGGCGATGGCGCCGGGATCGAGTGGATCGACCAGCAGGCCCAGCCGTCCCCCATCGAGAGCTTCCACCGAGCCGTCCACACCGCCAGCAATGACCGGGGTGCCTGTGGACAGCGCTTCGATGAAGACAAAGCCGAACCCTTCGTTGCGGCTGGCCATGATGAAAAGATCGGCGGCACGGTAGAGTGAGACCAGCGTCTCGTCGGAGACCTGGCCCAGGAAGGTCACGTCGACGCGGAGGGCAGCGGCGAGTGCGCGTAGACGCGGCAGATCACTGCCGTCGCCAGCGACGACGTAGCTCGGGGGATCGGACATCGTCGCCAGCGCGCGGAGGACCTCGTCAACGCCTTTGTAGCCCTCGATGGCGTCGAGGCGGGACACGGTCAGGAGCAATGGGCGTCGCAGGCTGGCGAGCCGGGCGAGCGTCGCGGTGTCGGGCTCACCGGGTGAAAAACGCGCGGTGTCGACAGCATTGGGAGCGACGACGACCCGTCCGGCAGTCACCGGTAAAAAGCGCAGCGCCTGGGCGGCGGTGAAACCGGACACAGCGACGGTGAGATCGGCCCGTGCGGCAGCGAGATGGGCCAGGCGGTGGCCGCGGTTCCACACCTCGACTCCGTGCAACAGCGAAATGAGCTTGGCGCCCGTGACGCGTGCCAGTGCGGCAGCAACGGGCAGATAGTGCAGATGCCCGCAGATGATGACGCCCGGCCGGGTGGAGAAAAGGCGGCCCGCAGCGATGAGAAAGCTGGTCCAACCCGAGCCGCCCGAGACCGACAGCCGGCTCCCCAGCAACGGCGGCAACAGCTCCGGCCGGCCCAGCCGAGATTCTCTTCCCAGCAGCGCAGCGACGGGCGCGTCGGGCCGCGCGGCGACCACGGCGGCGAGAATCTGGCGACAGCACAGCTCGATGCCCCCACCAAAGGCCGTCAGACTCGGCGCCACCAGCAAGACGGGCCGGTTCGCAGACGACGCGTTATGCATCATGGCCGGCCGCATCGTAGCACCTGGCAGACCCAACCAGGCCAGGCTAACGTTACACGGTCATGGCCTTGCCTCTGCCTCCGAACCTGCCGCAACCGCTGGCGCGCCCGCTCGTCGCCACGCGACGACGGCTTCAGCTGCAGGAGGCGTTGGAGACGCTGGCGGCGGGTGTGGTCGGCGCCGCAGCGACGGCGGCGGTGGGTGGATATCTGTGGCGGTTGGGTGTGTTGTCGGGGCGCGGTCTGCGCTTTTTGATGCTCGGTGCGGCCGTCGGCGTCGTCGCTGCGGCGGTGGTGGGGTTTGGGCGTCGGGTAAGCTGGCCGCTGGTGGCGGCGAAGCTCGACCGCGCCAGCCAGCTTCATGATCGCGTGGGCTCGGCGTTGGCCTTTGCCGCCGAGCCCCAGCCGACGCCGTTCATGCGTGCGGCGATTGAAGACGCTACTCGGCGAAGCGCTGCCCTCGTCGCTGCCAAGGCGGCGCCGTTTGCCTGGCCGCGGGCGTTGCCGGTGGCGGCGCTGTCGGGCGCGGCGGCGATCTTGATCTTGTCGCTACGGTTTCCGTCGGCGGAGCCCGTCGATCTGATCGTGCCAGTGGTACCCCATCTTCCGGTCTTGACCCTGTCGCCGGAGCTCATCGACGCCGAGAAGGCCGCGATCGCTGAATTGCTGAAGACCGCCGAGGACAATCAAGATCCCGAGGCGCAGAAGGTGGCCAAGGAGCTGCAGGCGTTGTTGCAACAGCTCGACGCCCAGGAGCTGACGCGCAAGGAGGTCTTCGACCAGCTCGCCGACCTCGAAAAGCGTCTGCAGGCCCGCGATCAAGAGCTCGCCGACATCCAGGCCAAGCTCAAGCTGGCTGGCAAGGCGATGGGCGAGAACAAAGCGCTGGCCAAGGTCAAAGAGGCCCTCGCCAAAGAGGACCTGGCCAAGGCCAAAAAAGAGCTGGAGGCGCTGGCCAAGGACGCCGAAAAACTGGCGCAGGAGCGCGACAAAAGCAAGAAGCCCGAATCGGTCAGCGACGAGAAAAAGCGTCAAGACCTGGCCGAGGCGCTGGCCAAGGCGGCCGCGGCGGTGTCGGTCAAAGAGGACTCGCCCGAAGATCGCCAGCGCAAGCTCGAGCGCCAAGAGGACCAGAAACGCGACGCCGAAGAGCAGAAGCTCAAAGACGAACAACGTCAGCTGCAGAAGAAGCTGGAGAAGAACCCCAAGGACGAAGAAGCGCGTCGGGAGCTGGACCGCAACAAGCGCAAGCTCGAGCGGCTCGAGCGCCAGAAGAAGGAACAGTCCGAGGCGCGCCGGCAGCTGGAGCGGCTCGAGCGCGAGATGCAAAAAGCGGCCGAGGAGCTGCGCAAGCAGTTGTCGCCCGAGGCCCTCGAGCAGCTGCGCAAGATGGCGCAAGAAGCCGGCAAGATGGAGCAAGAGATGAAGAAGCTCGGTTCGGGCAAGCAGATGAAGCTGCAGATCGCCGAGCTCAAAGAGGTGTTGCGGCGCGCGGGGCAAAATGGGCAAGGCAAGGACGGCAAGAACGGCCAACCCCAGGCCGGCGACGGCAAAGACAAGGGCAAGGGCCGCGGCCAGCAACTGCAAGACTTCAACCAGCGCGCCAACGGTGACGGCGAAAAAACGTTGGTCCTCGGTGGTCAAGGCGACAAAGACGGGCCCAGCGTGCTTCTGCCGTTGCCCGGTGGTGGTGGCGACAAACCCGGCGACAAGCCCGGCGGTGGCGGCGACAAACCGGGCGACAAACCCGGTGGTGGCGACGAGGCCGGTACCGATCACGACCCCAACATGATGGGCCGACAGACCTCGCTGCCGTCGCACAAGGTCGATACGCGGGTGGCCGGCAAAGACGGCGACGGCCCGACGAAGTCCGAGACCATCTCTAGCTCCGCGGGCAAAGGCTTTGCCACGCGGGGCTACAAAAAAGTGTACGGCGAGTACTCTTCCGTCGTCGAGGAAGTGATGACCAAGGAGCGTGTGCCGCCTGGTTATCGCTTCTACGTGAAACGCTATTTCCAGCTCATCAAGCCCCGTGAATAAGGATCCTTCATGACCAGCTCTACGGCTGCTGTCTCCGGCTTCGTCACCGACGTACAGCGACTACGCGACGAGATGGGCAAGGTCATCGTCGGCCACGAAGGCGTGGTCGAGGGCGTGGTGATGGCGCTGTTGTCGGGCGGCCACGCGCTCCTCGAAGGCGTGCCCGGTCTTGGCAAGACCATGCTGGTGCGCACGCTGGCCGACGCGGTGGACCTCACTTTTTCGCGCATTCAATTCACGCCCGACTTGATGCCGGCCGACATCCTCGGCACCAATGTCATCGTCGACGACGGGCGCGGCGGGCGCGGCTTTCAGTTCCAGCGCGGCCCACTGTTCGCCAACGTGGTCCTCGCCGACGAGATCAACCGCGCCACGCCGAAGACCCAGTCGGCGCTGCTGGAGGCCATGCAGGAGCACTCCATCACCGTCTCGAAGACCACGTTCCAGCTCGAGCAGCCGTTCTTCGTCTTGGCCACGCAGAACCCGCTGGAAATGGAAGGCACCTACCCTCTGCCCGAGGCGCAGCTCGACCGCTTTTTCGTCAAGCTCAAGGTCGGTTTCCCGTCGCACGCGGCGCTGCACACCATCCTCGATCGCACGACGGGTGAAGGCAACGTGCGCGCACAAAAAGTCTTGTCGGGTCCGCGGCTCCTCGAGCTACGCCAGCTGGTCCGGCAGGTGCCGGTGGCACGCCAGGTCCAGGACTACGCTGTCCGGCTCCTCGAGGCGACGCATCCCGCGCCGAAGCCAGATGCAAAGACAGATGCAAAGACAGATGCAAAGACAGATGCAAAGACCGACGCAAAGCGACCGGGTCTGGTGAGCCGCTACGTCCGCTTCGGCGCCTCGCCGCGTGGCGCACAAGCGTGTCTGATGGCGGCCAAGATCCGCGCGCTTCTCGACAGTCGCTTTGCGCCGAGCACCGACGACATCAAGGCCGTGGCCAAGCCGACGCTGCGCCACCGCCTCATCCTCAACTTCGAGGGCGAGGCCGAGGGCATCGACCCCGACACGGTCATCGACGCCATCCTGGCCGAGCTGCCCACGACCTAAGCATGCATTTCGATCAGTCGTTCCTGACCAAGCTCGAGTATCTGTACGTCGTCGCCCGCAAGGTTTTTTCAGGGCGCACACGGGCGGAGCGGCGTACGCGCAAGACCGGATCTGGCGTGGAGTTCGCAGACCATCGCGAGTACACCGCCGGCGACGATCTCCGCTATCTCGACTGGAACGCCTACGGGCGCCTCGAGAAGCTGCTCTTGCGCCTCTTCGAGGAGGAGGAAGATCTCCACATCTACATTCTCGTCGACTGCTCGCGCTCGATGGCCGCCAACGGCAAGCTCGACTACGCCCGTACCGTCGCTGCTGCCTTGGCCTATGTGGGCCTGGCCAAGCTCGACCGCGTCTCCATCGTGCCGCTCGGCGTCGCTGGCGTCGGCATGGACGGTGAGAAGCTGGCGCGCCTGCCGGCCTCGCGTGGCAAGGCCAACATCTTCAAGGTCTTTCGCTTTCTGGAGGGCATCGACCCCACTTGGCAGACCGATCTGCGCGCGTCGCTGGGTGCGTTCGTGCACTCGACCAAGCGACGCGGCGTGGTGGTGTTGCTGAGCGATTTTTACGATGCGCGCGGCTACGAAGAGGCGCTCAATCTGCTCCGCTATCATCGCTTCGAGCCGACGGTTTTGCAGATCTGGTCGGCGGCAGAGGCGCACCCCGGGCTGCGCGGCGACATCGAGATCGTCGATGCCGAGACGGGTGAGCGCCGGGAAGTGACTGTCACCGAGCGCGCGCTTCGACGCTACGAAGCAGCGCATGCCAAGCTCACCGACGACCTCGAGCGTTGGTGTAAAGCACGTGGTGTGTCGTATTTCCGCGCCGACACCGAGGTGCCGTTCGACGAGCTGGTGCTGCGTATGTTCCGTAGCGGCGGATTCTTGGCGTGACGTTTCTCGGCGCGCCGCTGGCCACACTCGGCATCGCTGCCGCCGTCGGTGCGACCACGCTCGTCGGCCTGTATTTACTCAAGATGCGGCGACGGCGGCTCGAGGTCCCGTTCGCTGGCCTCTGGGCGCAGGTGCTACGCGACACAGAGTCGACGGCGCTGTGGCGGCGCTTGCGACGTCTGTTGTCGCTGTTGTTGCAGCTGTGCATCTTGGCGACGCTGGTGCTGGCCATTGGCGATCCGCGACTCGGCATGAGTCGGCGCGGGCGCGCGGTGGCCATCGTGGTCGATGCCTCGGCGTCGATGCAATCCTACGACGGCGATTTCGCGTCCGGCGGCGGCACCCGGCTCGACGAGGCCAAGCGCGCCGCGCATCGGCTGATCGACGAGCTCGGCCCCGAAGACCAGGCCATGATCTTGCGGCTCGATGCCCGACCGGCGGCGCTCACGGGCCTCACCAGCGACGAGCGCGAGCTCCGCCAAGCGCTCAGCGCCATCGAGGCCGACGACACCAGCGGCGACGTGAACCGGGTGCTCAGCCTCGCCGAAGATGCCTTGCGCGGGCGGCCACAGCCGACCACGGTGCTCATCAGCGACGGTGGCGGCACCGACGTGCTGCGTGGACCGCGGCCGGACTTGCGTTACATTCCGGTCGGCAAGAGCGGCGAGAATTTGGCGATCACCGCGTTCAGCGTCCGCCGCTATCGGGCCAACCAGACGGCCTACGAGGTGCTGGCCGAGCTGCAGAACTTCGGCAAGGAGCCGGCGACAGGGGTATTTCAGCTCCTGCAAGACGGTGAGATCGTCGAGCAGCAGCGCGTAGAGCTAGCAGGCGGCCAGCACGTGCAGCGCCTCTACCCCAACCTCGCCGGCGCCGGCAATCGGCTGGTGGCGCGCCTCCTACCCGACCACTTCGACACGCTCCCACTCGACAACCAAGCCTATGCGCTCCTGTTGCCGCGGAAGAAAATCAAGGTCCTCATGGTGACGCCAGGCAATCTTTTCCTGGAGGGCGCGCTGCTCCTCGACGAAAACCTCGCCGTGGAGAAGGTCAAGCCGGCGGCGTGGGATCCGTCCATGTTGCCGCGGTTCGACGCGCTCATCCTCGACGGCTTCATGCCGCCCGAAACGCCCCCCATCGACACCATCTATCTGGACCCACACGGTCCGAAGAGCCCGTTTCCCGTCGCTGGCGAGATCTCGGCACCACTCGTGACCGAGGTCGCCGACAAGCACCCGGTGGGCCGCTGGCTGGCGTTGCGCGACCTCAACATCTCGCGCGCGTCGCGGTTTTCGCTGTCTCCGGGTGACGTGGCCATTGCGTCTGCGTTGCGCGTGCCGATCATCGCCGCGCGCGATGCTGGCGGGCACAAAGTCGTCGCGGTCGGCTTCGATCTGCGCAAGAGCGACCTGCCGCTGCGGGTGGCGTTTCCGGTGCTGCTGGTCAACTCGCTCGAGTGGTTCGCCGGCGGTGACGGCGCATTGGTGCAGACGTTTGCCGCGGGACAGTCCTGGCGGCTGCAAGCGCCGACCCACACCAAGACGCTCACCGTCCGGGATCCGGCTGGCCGGGTCGTCGACGCGCCAGTCTTCGACGGGCGGGCCAGCTATGTGGGCCGCAAGATCGGCGTTTACACCGTCAGCAGCGACGGCAACACGCGTCTGTTGGCCGCCCAGCTCCCCGAGGGAGAATCGCGGATCGCGCCCGTACGCGAGCTCGTCGTCGGGGGCGTCGCCGTGCCGCGGCCAGAGCCCGGTCGGGTGGGTCTCCGGCGCGCGCTGTGGCCGCTGCTCGGCGTCCTGGCCTTTCTGCTGCTGTGCCTCGAATGGGCCACCTACAACCGTCGGGTGACCGTCTGAAGCGGCTGCGCAAGATCTTGCTGGGCCTCGTGCCGCTGTTCACTGCCGCGTTGGTGGTGGGCGCCGTGCGGCTGATGATCGGCCTCGCCATGCGTGGCCATCCCGACGGCCAGACCGCGTTGGCCGCGACGATCTTGGGCCGCCGGTTCGAGCTGGGGCATCCTCGCGCGCTTTATCTCTTGGCGCTGGTGCCGATGGTCTTTTTCGCGCTCCGTGCGTCGCTGGTGGACCTGCCGCGCGCCCAGCAGCGTGGCTCGGCCGTGGTGCGCGCGCTGTTGCTCATCGTCCTGGCGCTGGCCCTGTCGCGACCGTCGACCATCGGTGAGCGGGCCACGGTGGCCACCGTGCTCCTCGTCGACGTGTCGGATTCGGTCGGCGATCGCCAGCTCGAGGCCGCGCGCCATCTCGTCGAACAGGTACGCGGCGCGCAACAGGGCGACGATCTGCTGTTCCTGGTCACGTTTGCCAAGACGCCGCACCTCGTCGATCTGCCGCCAAAAGGCCAGCCGCTGCCGGCCACGTCCTGGCGTGGCACCGACGGCGACGGCTCGGATCTTTCGGGCGCGCTGTCGTTTGCCTACGGTCTTTATCCGGCTGGCACTATCCGTCGCGCGGTCCTCGTCAGCGACGGCAACGAGACCACCGGCAACCTCGCCGCCGAGGCCCAGACCGCACGTGACCGCGGCATCCGCATCGACCACATGATCTTCGATGCCGAGCGCACCGACGAGGTGCTGATCCGCGAGCTGCGTTTGCCATCGGATGCCAAGATCGGTCAGCGTTTCGAAGTGACTGCCGAGGTGTATTCGACCAAGGCCACACCGGCGGTGGTGACGCTGTTCCGCGACGAATTCGTCAACCCGCTCGACGGTCGCAAAGAAGTCCAGCTCGAGCCCGGTCGCAACCTCATCAAGTGGCGCTCCGAGCTGACCCAGGCCGGGGTGACCAACTTCCGCGCGGTGATCTCTGGCGGCAACGGCGGCAAGCTGCCCGATCATTTTGCGGCCAACAACTCCGCATCCACGTCGGTGGAGATCCGCGGCAAGCCGCGCGTGCTCTATGTCGAAGGCGAGCTGCCGTCGGCGCGTTACCTACAGACGGCGCTGCAAAAAGAGAACATCGACGTGGAGGTCCGCGGCCCGTATGGCCTACCGACGAGCGCCAAGGAGCTTGGCCGCTTCGACCTGGTGATCGTCTCCGATGTCCCGTCGATGTTCGTCGGTGCGGGGCAGATGGCGGCCATCGAGCAATATGTCAAAGACGGCGGCGGCGGCTTCATCATGGCCGGCGGCGAGTCGAGCTTTGGCTCGGGCGGCTGGTCGGGCACGCGCATGGAGACCTTCGTGCCGGTGCGCTTTGACAGCGAGAAAAAGCGCGATCAGCCGTCGCTCGGCCTGGTGTTGTGCATCGACAAATCGGGCTCGATGACCGGCGAAAAGATCGAGCTGGCCAAGGAGGCCGCACGGGCGACGGCCGGCGTCCTTTCGCCCGACGACCTCCTCGGCGTCATCGGCTTTGACTCCATGCCCACGGCGGTGGTCCGTCTCCAGCGCGCGGCCAACCGCACCGCCATCCAGCGGCAGATCTCCAGCATCGCGGCGTCGGGCGGCACCAACATTCTGTTGCCGCTCAAGATGGCTTACGACGAGCTGGCGGCGGCACAGGCCAAGGTCAAGCATGTCATCCTGCTCACCGACGGCATCGCGCCCACCGACGGCATCGCCGAGCTGGTCGATGACATGGCGGCGCACAAGATCACCGTCAGCGCCGTCGGTGTGGGCGGCGAAGCGGACAAGACCATCCTCACCACCATTGCCGAGCGCGGCGGCGGGCGCTTCTATCACACGATGGATCCGCAGAACGTGCCGCGCATCTTCACCAAGGAGACCACCGAGGTTGCCAAGACCTCTCTCGTCGAGGAACCGATCGGCGTGCGGGTCGTGCGCGGCGCTGAGCTCCTGGCCGGTGTGGGCATCGACACTGCGCCGCCGTTGCGCGGCTATGTCTCGACCAAGCCGAAGCCACTGTCGGAGGTCATCCTCGAGTCGACGCGCGGCGAGCCGATCTTGGCCCGCTGGCGCCAGGGTCTCGGACAGGTGGTGGTCTTCACCAGCGACGTGAAAAACCGCTGGGCGGTGGACTGGCTGCGCTGGCAGGGTTACAGCAAGTTCTGGGCGCAGTTGATCCGTTCGACGATGCGCCATCAGCCGGGTGGTGGCGGCGGTTTGGCTGGGGCCAGCTTCGATCTCAAGGTCGAGCTAGACCCACCGCATGCCCGGGTCACTCTCGACGCCATCGCCGCCGACGACAAATTCCTGTCGGGCCTCGACGCCAGCCTGCAGATCGTCGATCCGCAAAAGCCGGGCGCCAGAGTCGCTGATCGCACCCGCGCGCTCCGGCAGACGGCGCCGGGCCACTACGAGACCACCGTGGACCTCGACCGCTATGGCGCCTATGTGCTGCGTGGGACGCTGAAGCGCGACGGCGCCGTCGTCGGTGAGGCCACGTCGACGCTGTCGCTGCCCTACCCACGCGAATATCTGGCCTTGCCCCCTGACGAGGCCCTGTTGCAGCGTGTCTCGTCGCTGACGGGTGGCCGCGCCAAGCCTACGCCGGGGCAGATCTTCGACCCCGGCCAGGCCCGTGTCCGCTTCGAGCGCGAGCTGTGGCCGTGGCTGCTGTGGCTGGCCGCGGCCCTGTTGTTGCTCGATGTCGCCTCGCGTCGCCTTCGCCTTGTCACATCCTCCTGATATAGATGTGAGTAGAGTGAGAGGCTCATGACCGTCTTGGCCCCCGGGGGCGACCGCAAGAGCCGTGTGGCGTTGGTGCTGGCCGGTGGTGCTGCACGCGGGGCCTATGAGGTCGGCGTGGTGCAGCACATCCTCGAGGAGGTCTCCGCCACCCTCGGCCGCGACGTCCCCATCGACATCCTGTGCGGCACCTCGGTCGGCGCCCTCAACGCCTGTTTTCTGGCGGCACACGCCGATCAGCCGCGCGATCGCGCCAGTGCCCTCAGCCGCACCTGGCAGTCGCTGCGCATGGCGGATGTCATCCATCCCGATCCGCGCGCACTCTTCGATTTCATGCGCGGCCTCGTCGGCAAGCCCTTGCCCATCGACCCACACGCCACCCGTCGCGGCGGCATCCTCGACCCCGCCGGCCTCGAGCGTTTGGTCGACCGGGTCATCGCCTTCGAGCGCATCCCCGAGCAGCTCAAAAGTGGCCGCATCCACGCGCTCACCGTCTCCACCACCCATGTCGGCTCGGGCCGCACCGTGGTCTACGTGGCGCGGCGCGACGGCTGCGTGCCCTACTGGGGCAACGATCCCACCGTCGAGGCACGCGGCGTCACCATCGGCCGCGAGCATGCGCTGGCGTCGGCTTCGATCCCGTTTCTGTTTCCTGCGGTCCGCATCGGGGGCCAGTTTTACTGCGACGGCGGCCTGCGCCAGAACGTCCCCTTGTCGCCGGCGCGACGTCTCGGGGCCGACGGACTCATCGTGGTCAGCCCACGCTATGTCGAGCGGCCCAACCCAGCGGCGGAGGCGCTCGAGGAGCGTCGCGAAGAAGCCTTTCCGGGCCCGCTGTTTCTCCTCGGCAAGGCCCTGAACGCGCTGCTGCTCGATCGTGTCGACAACGATCTCGATCGGCTGGAGCGCATCAACAGCCTGCTCTTGGCCGGCACCCGTCGCTATGGGCCGGAGTTCCTGGCCAACATCAACGAAGAGCTGGGCTATCCGCGTGGCGAGCTGCGCACCCGGCCGCTGTCGGCGGTGCTGATCCGCTCGTCGGTGGACATCGGCGCCATGGCCGGCGCGTATGTCCGATCGCCCGAGTTCGCCCGCCGCACGTCGGGCCTCGTGGCCGCGCTCATGCGGCGCCTGGCCGATCTGGCGCAAGACGCGGATCTGTTGAGCTATCTGCTCTTCGACGGAGAATTCGCCGCGCGCTTGATCGAGGTCGGCCGGCGCGACGCAGCGCTCAGGCATCAAGAGCTGTGCGCGTTTTTCGAATCGATGGCGCTGCCGAGCGTGCAGTCTGCGGAGCCGGGTCCCTGAGACGGGCCGCCTGGGCCGCGTTTGCGGCAGCCGTGGTGGCGCACCTCGCGTCGCTGCCGAACGGCTTCGTGTTCGACGACGCCCAGGCCATCCTCGGCAATCCGGTGGTCAAGGGCGCGTTTTCCGTCGCTGCGTTCTTTCGCACCGACTTCTGGGGCACGGCCGGCACCGTCGGGACCTACCGTCCACTGCCCGTCTTGTCGTTCTGGATCGACTGGCGGCTGGGCGGCGGCACCGCGTGGCCCTTTCACATCGGCAATGTGCTGGCACATGGACTCGTCGCTGCGCTGTTGGCAGTCGCGCTCCATCGCCAAGCAAAGGCGGCCTGGGCAGCGGTGATCTTCGGGGTCCTGGCGGTGAACACCGAGGCTGTAGCCAGCGCAGTCGGCCGTGCCGACCTGTGGGCCACGCTCGGTTGTGTAGCCGCCTGGGCAGTGCTCGACACGCCGGCGGCATCGCGACCAAAGACCCGCGCTGCCGTCGCTGCCGTCTTGTTGTTCGCCGCACTCCTCTGCAAAGAAGCCGCGGTCGCCTTCGTGCCGGTACTCTTCGTCGTCGACGGCATTCTTCATCCTGGCCCGCGCCGCTGGGCCCGCTATCTCCTGCCAGCGACGGCGATCTTGGCCTACGTCGGCGTGCGGCTGGCCTGTTTCGGCACCCATCCCGCCGCCGTCTCGACCTTCAACAATCCGCTGCTGGGCACGTCGCTGCCCACGCGGTTGTGGACCTCGCTCGATCTGCTGTCGCGCGCCGTGCGCCTCGAGCTCCTGCCATTCAATCTCTCACCCGACTACGGCGCCGCCGAGATCTTGCCGGCCGGGGTCGGCTCGACGGGCGCCTGGCTGGGCCTGGCCATCTTGGTCACGCTCGTCGCTGGAGCGATCCTGGTCCGCAAAAAGGCGCCCCTTTTTTCGGCCGGTGCAGCGCTGTTTCTGATCGCGTTCGGCGTGGTGAGTAATGGCTTCGTGGTCTTGCCGACGATCTTTGCCGAGCGCCTGCTGTATTTCCCGTCGCTGGGCGCGGCGATGATGCTGGGATCCGGGCTGGCCGCGCTGCAAGCCCGTCATCGCGAGCTGGCATTCATCGTCGCTGCGCCGCTCCTCGTGTTCCAGCTGACGATGGGTGTCATCCACGACCGGGCGTGGTCGAGCCCGCTGTCGTTGTTCTCGGTGGCCGTCGAGGTCAGTCCGCATTCGGCGCGCGCGTGGACCAACTA
>Ga0123336_10000232_pt1 | contig 58278 bp, 57 predicted proteins | sample SSSSmetaG_FD_96466 | JGI IMG/M metagenome (GOLD analysis project Ga0123336, IMG submission 96466) | Glacier valley bacterial and archeal communities from Borup Fiord, Nunavut, Canada, to study Microbial Dark Matter (Phase II) - ​SSSS metaG | ecosystem: Environmental > Aquatic > Freshwater > Ice...
AGCCCAGACCCCAAACAGCGAAAATGATTGACACGGCGTGTCGCAAGCGCGAGCTTCGCCCCGCATGGGGGACGAGAACAAAGAAGCGCGCAGCAAGCTCCACGACGCCTGGCTCAACCTCCTCGGCGTGGTCGAGAACTACGAGCACAAGGTGATGGAGTCGCTCGGCCTCAATCCCGACGCCCCCTTGGGCGAGGAAATCCTCGGCCGCATCCGCAAGAATCGCGAGGACTTCGAACGCCGCATCGACGAGGGCGTCAAGACCGCCGTCGCCCGCGTGCGCGCCCCCATCGACAAAGAGCTGGCTTCTTTGCGTGGCCGCGTCGAGAAGATCCAAGAAGCCATCGACCAAAAGCTCGAACGGAAGCGCACCAAGTAATGTTTCGCGCCGACCTGCTCCACGACAAGGTGGTGGTGGTAACCGGCGGCGGCACCGGCCTCGGCCGCTCGATGTCCCTGCGCTTCGCCGAGCTCGGCGCCAGGCTCGTTCTCACCAGCCGCACCCAAGGTCATCTCGACGCCGTCGCCGCCGAGATCACCGCCAAAGGCGGCCAGGCCCTCGCGGTCGCCTGTGACGTTCGCAGACCCGAACAAGTCGATGCCATGGTCGCCGCTGCCGTCGCCCACTTCGGCCGCATCGACGTCCTCGTCAACAACGCCGCCGGCAACTTCCTGTCCCAGACCGAGACACTCAGCCCCAACGGCTTCCGCACCGTCGTCGACATCGTCCTCAACGGGACCTTTCACTGCACGTCCGCCGTCGGCAAACAGCTGATCGCCCAAGGGCAGGGCGGCAGCATCCTGTCCATCGTCGCCACGTACACCGACACCGGGTCGGCATTCGTCGTCCCATCCGCCTGCGCCAAGTCGGGCGTGCTCACCATGATGCGGTCGCTCGCAGTCGAGTGGGCCCGTCACAAGATCCGCTGCAATGCCATCGCGCCGGGACCGTTTCCGACCGAAGGAGCCTTCTCCCGGCTCATCCCGCCTGGCCTCGAAGACCAGATGACGGCCATGGCCAAGCACCGGATCCCGGCCGGCCGCTACGGCGAGCACCACGAGCTCGCCAACCTCGCGTCCTATCTGCTCGCCGACGAGTCGGCCTACATCACCGGCGAATGCGTGGTTATCGACGGTGGCGAGCGCCTCATGGCCGGTGAGTTCAACGCCATGACCGCTTTGGATCCGACTGCGCTCGGCCAGATCTTCTCGGCCATGCGCCCCAAAAAGTAAGGCGTCGCCCGACCGATGCTCGACGCGCTCAAGCGGCTGTTCCTCGGCAATCGAAAGGACTTTCGCGACCCCGGCATCTTTCACCGGATGGCGCTCATCCCCTTCTTGGCCTGGGTCGGGCTCGGCGCCGACGGCCTGTCCTCGTCGAGCTACGGCCCGGCCGAGGCCTTCAAAGAGCTCGGTGAGCACCGCTATCTCGCCGTAGGCCTGGCCCTCGCGACGGCCTTCACCGTCATCGTCATCTCCGCCTCCTACAGCCAGATCGTCGACCTCTTCCCATCGGGTGGCGGCGGCTATCTCGTCGCCTCACGGCTGCTCGGCCCGCGCTGGGGCCTCATCTCCGGCTCGGCGCTCTTGGTCGACTATGTGCTCACCATCGCCACCTCCGTCGCTGCCGGCGTCGACGCCGTCTTCAGTTTCATGCCGGACTGGGTACTGGCCTACAAAGTCAGCGTCGCGGTCGCCGTCATCTTGCTCATCGTCCTCATGAACGTCCGCGGCGTCAAAGAGTCGGTGGTCGCGCTGATGCCGGTCTTCATCATCTTTCTCATCACCCATGCAGTGCTGATCCTCGTCGCTGTGCTCAGCAACGTGAGCCATGTCGGGGCGGTCACCCGCGAGCTCTCGGCCAACTTCCACCGCGACCTGTCGACGCCGAGCTTCGGCTGGGCCGGCATGCTCTTCCTGTTTCTCCGTGCCTACTCACTCGGCGGCGGCACGTACACCGGCATCGAAGCAGTCTCCAACGGCCTCGCCATCATGCGCGAGCCCCGTCGAGAAACCGGCAAGAGGACCATGCTCTACATGGCCGTCTCGCTCTCCGTCACCGCCGGCGGCATCTTGCTGTCTTACCTGCTCCTCGGCGTCGCTACCGTCGAGCAGGCCGGCAAAACCATGAACGCGGTCCTGGCCGAGCGCGTCGCCAGCAACTGGCACATCGGCCCCGTCCACCTCGGCGAAGCCTTCATCATCACCACCCTCGTCTCCGAAGGCGCGTTGCTCTTCGTCGCCGCCCAGGCGGGCTTCATCGACGGCCCACGCGTCATGTCCAACATGGCCAACGACTCCTGGCTGCCGCACCGATTCGGCGCGCTCTCCAACCGCCTCACGACGCAAAACGGCGTGCTCCTCATGGGTGTGGCCGCCATCGCCGCCCTGGTCTTCACCCGGGGCAACGTCTCGGCGCTCTTGGTCCTATACGCCATCAACGTCTTTCTCACCTTCTCGCTGTCGCAGCTCGGCATGGTCCGCTACTGGTTCGCCCACCGACGGGAGCGCAAAGACTGGCTCAAACACATGCCAATCAACCTGGTTGGCCTCGTGATGTGCGTCACCATCCTCATCGTCACCATCGCGGAGAAATTCGCCGTCGGTGGCTACCTCACGCTGATCGTGACCGGCATCGTCGTCGCCCTGTGCCTGCTCATCCGCCGACACTACGCCACCGTCCGCCGGGCGCTGTCGCACCTCGACAAGCTCTTCTCGGAGATCCCCACCAACCCGAAGCGCGAGGAGCTCGGTCCCTGCGACCCCGCCCGTCCCACAGCGGCGCTTCTGGTCACCAACTACGGCGGCGTCGGCGTCCACTCCATGCTGACGCTGCTCAAGATGTTCCCCAATCAATTCACGAACATTGTCTTCCTATCGGTCGGCCAGATCGACTCCGGCAACTTCAAGGGCCGCTCCGAAGTGGCCACGCTGAAGCGCCGCACCAAGGACGAGCTCGGCCGTTACGTTGGTCTGGCTCGGCGCCTTGGTCTTTCGGCCACTTACCGCTTCGAGATCGGCACCGACGTCGTCGAGGAAGTCTTCAAGATGTGCCAGGAAGTCATCAAAGAGTTCCCCAAGACGATTTTCTTTTCGGGGAAGCTCATCTTCGAAGACGAAGCCTGGTATCACCGCATCTTACATAACGAAACCGCCTACCAAATCCAGCATCGGCTACAGTTCGCCGGCCACGCGATGTTCGTCCTGCCCGTCCGCGTCAGGGCCAAAGAGCTCGATGCGGCTTCGACCGGCGCGGACCCGTTCGACACAGACCAAAGCGACGAGTGAACAAGGAGACGTAATGAGTGATTTCAAGAAAGTAGCCGTGCTTGGCGCCGGCGTCATGGGATCCGGGATCGCGGCGCATTTGGCCGGTGCCGGCATTCACGTTCTGCTCCTCGACATCGTTCCGCCCGACGGCAAGTCACCCAAGAACGCGTTCTCGCAGGGCGGCAAAGACAAGGCGCTCAAGTCGAAGCCCGCGGCATTTTTCACCCCGCGTGACGCCGACCTCATCACCATCGGCAATTTCGACGACGACCTGGCTGCCGCCGGCCAGTGTGACCTGGTCATCGAAGTGGTCAAAGAGGACCTGGCCATCAAGCAGGCGCTCTTTGCGAAGCTCGAGCCGCTCATCGCCGAGCACACCATCGTCGCCTCCAACACCTCGGGCCTGCCCATCCGCCTCATGACCGAGGGCCGCTCGGCCTCGTTCAAGAAGCGCTTCTTGGTCACGCACTTCTTCAACCCGGTCCGCTACATGAAGCTCCTCGAGCTCGTCCGCGGGCCGGACACGGATCCGGAAGTGGCGGCCAAGGTCGCCCGTTTCGGCTCCGACATCCTCGGCAAGGGCATCGTCTGGGGCAAGGACACCACCAACTTCATCGCCAACCGCATCGGCACCTTCGGCATCATGCACCTCTTGAAGCTGGCGCTCGAGGGCGGCTACACCGTCGAGGAAGTCGATGCCATCTTCGGCCCTGCCATGGGCCGTCCCAAGTCGGCCGTCTTCCGCACGGGCGACATTGTCGGCATCGACACCCTGGTCGACGTGGCCGGCAACTGCTACCGCAACCTCACCAGCGACGAGCGCCGCGACGACTTCAAGGTCCCCGCGCTGCTGACGCAAATGGTCGAGAAGAAGCTCCTCGGCGACAAGACCGGCGGGGGCTTTTCCAAGAAGACCAAAGAGGGCATCCAGACCCTCGACCTCAAGACCCTCGAGTACCGGCCGCAGCAGAAGGCCAAGTTCCCGTCGCTCGGCGCGGCCAAAGGCGCCGAAGGAACCAAGGCCAAGCTCAAGGCCGTGCTCGGTGGCAGCGATCGTGCGTCCGAATTGGCACGCAAGGCGACGTACGCCACGCTGGCCTATTCCAGCTTCCGCATCCCCGAGATCGCGGACGACATCGTCAACATCGATGCCGCTTTGCGCTGGGGCTTCGCTTGGGACCTCGGCCCCTTCGAGACATGGGACGCGCTCGGCGTGGGCGAGACCGTGACTGCCATGGAGGCTGCCGGCTACCCGCCCGCGCCTTGGGTCAAGGAGATGTTGGCCGCCGGACGGACGTCTTTTTATTCTGAAAGTACTTTCTGGGATCCACTGTCCAAGTCCGCGAAAGCCGTCGCGGTTTCGCCGCGCAACCTCTCGCTTCCTGCCACCCGTAAAAAGGGCGGTGTCATCTTCGAGAACGACGGCGCCACGCTCTACGATCTCGGCGATCGCATCGCCGGTCTCGAGTTCCACACCAAGATGAACGCGCTCGATCCCGACATCATCAGCATGATCCACAAGAGCGTGGACGAAGCCGAACAGCGCTTCGATGGCCTCGTGGTCGCCAACCAAGCAACGGATGCCTTTTCGGCCGGCGCCAACTTGTTCCTGGTGTTGATGGCCGCTAACCAGGGCAACTGGAAGTCCATCGAAGAGATGGGCGCCAACTTGCAGGCGGGCCTCATGCGTCTCAAGTACGCTTCAGTCCCCACCGTCACCGCGCCGTTCGGCCTCACCCTGGGCGGCGGGGCCGAAGTCGCCATGCATGGCACCGCCAGCCGCGCCTACTGCGAGCTCTACATGGGCCTCGTCGAAGCCGGCGTCGGTCTCATCCCCGCTGGTGGCGGCTGTGCCGAGCTCTTGGCCCGCGCGCTGACCGATCTGCCCGACGACGCCGACACCTTCCCCATGATCAAGCGCATCTTCATGAACGTGGCCATGGGCAAGGTCTCCATGTCCGCCGAAGAAGCCCGCGCCATGGGCATGCTCAACCCGACCGATCAAGTCACGCTCAACCGCGACTACCTCATCGAAGACGCCAAGCAAACGGCCCTCGGCCTCGCCCGCGCTGGCTATCGCCAACTCCGCAAGCGGACCTTCCGCGTGCCGGGACGCGCTGGCCATGCCACCTTCTTGTCGAGCCTGCAGATGATGCACGAAGCCCACCAGATCAGCGCCCACGACATCATCGTCGGCGGCAAGCTCGCCATGGTGCTCACCGGCGGCGACGTCTCACCGACGGTCAAAGTCGACGAGCAGCACATCCTCGAGCTCGAGCGCGAGGCCTTCATGTCGCTGTGCGGTCAGGAAAAGACCCGCGAGCGCATGCAGTACATGCTGATGAACAACAAGCCGCTGCGGAACTAGAGAGGACCAACCATGACCATGATCAAAGACGTAGCCATTGTCAGCGGGGTTCGGACGCCGTTCGGCCGTGGCATCAAAGGCAATCTCAAAGATACGCGCCCCGACACCATGGGCGCGCTGGTCATCGCCGAGGCGCTCAAGCGTGCGCCGGGGATCAAGCCCGAAGAAGTCGACGACGTGGTCATGGGTTGCGCCATGCCGGAAGCAGAGCAGGGCATGAACGTGGCCCGTGTGGCGTCGCTGGCGGCGGGTCTGCCGGTAGAAGTCTCGGCCATGACCATCAACCGCTTCTGCAGCTCGGGTGTCCAGAGCATCGCCATCGTCGCGGACCGCATTGCGTCGGGCGCGTATGCCGTCGGCATCGCTGGCGGGCTCGAGTCGATGTCGATGATCCCCATGACCGGCAACAAGGTCTCGCTCAACCCCGACATCGTCGAGCAGCACCCGTCGGTCTTCACGCCGATGGGCGTCACTGCCGAGAACGTCGCCCGCAAGTTCGAGATCCCGCGCGCCGACCAAGACGCCTTTGCGTTGCGCTCGCACACGCTGGCGCTCGCCGCCCAGGCGGCCGGCAAATTCGCCGACGAGATCATGCCGGTCAAGACCTTCGTCTTCGATGGCGCCGGCAAGCGGCACGAGATCACCGTCGACAAAGACGAAGGTCCGCGCGCCGACACCACGCTCGAGAAGCTGTCGGCGCTCAAGCCCGCATTCGACCCGACCGGCTCGGTCACGCCGGGCAACTCGTCGCCCCTCACCGACGGTGCAGCCGCCGTGGTGCTGGCCTCTGGCGACCGCGTCCGCGAGCTGGGCCTCAAACCCCTCGGCTGGTTCCGCGGCTTTGCCACCGCTGGCGTCCCGCCGGAAATCATGGGCATCGGTCCGGTCCCGGCCGTCCGCAAGCTCCTCAAGCAGACCGGCCTCACCATCGACCAGATCGACCTCTTCGAGCTCAACGAGGCCTTCGCCTCCCAGGGCCTCTACTGCGCCAAAGAGCTCGGCATCCCGACGGAGAAGCTCAACGTCAATGGCGGCGCCATCGCCATCGGCCATCCGCTCGGCGTCTCTGGCGCCCGCATGACCATCACCATCCTCAACGAGCTCGCCCGTCGCGGCGGCCGCTACGGCATCGTCACCATGTGCATCGGTGGCGGTATGGGCGCTGCAGCGCTCGTCGAGCGCGTATAGCTTTTCGTAGAAAAGGCCGTTTGCGTATACTCCCGCGCATGCGGCCTGTTCTGTCGATCTTCCTCTCACTTTGCCTTCTATCCACCGCCGGCGCGGATCCCCTCCCGCCCGTCTTCGTTCCGCGGATGGATCCGTCGACACTGCCTCCGCCCGAGCCATGCAAGGTCGAGTACTTCGGCGACGCGATCACCCGCTGCGTCGAGCGGTCGGTCACCATCCAGATTCCGCCCAGCGTCGATCCCGCCGTCCTTCGCCGTCGCAAGATAGGCCAGCGAAAGTTCCTTGCGGGCGCCGTGCTCTTGCCGTTGGGCATCGGGCTCGGAGTGACCTCGTCCGTCCCGCTCATTCAGTCGCAAGATCTCGACGGCCACCACACTCAGCCCCTCGTCTCCGTCGGTGCCTCGATGGCCGGGCTCGGCGTCGCCCTCATCGCGATCGGCGCGGTGCTCCTCACCATCGGCAACCGCGAGCGTGCCGTCACCGCGCCGGAACTGTAGCGGCCTCTAGAGGCTCTGCAGACTGTCGCAGTCGGCGACGCCGGACAGCGCGCCGATGTTGACCTTCCACTTCGAGCCTTCTTTGATGGCGGCCCACCTGGTGGCGTCGACGGTACAGTCGAAGGTCTTGCCGTCTTTGTCGCGACGAAAATCGACCAAGTATTTCTCCTGACGCCCGGCCTCACGCTGGCAGCCGATGCAGGTGCCGGTCTTGAGGTTCACCGACGGCCAGTGCGGTGCGTCGCTGAGGGACGCACCCTGGGCCGTGATCGGCGGCAGCGCCCGCCAACGATCGGCCGTGAAGTGGCACTTCATGTCGTAGACCGGCTCGTCGCGATATTTGGGCGTGCACTCTTTGCGCTCGGAGAACGCGCCGTTGCCCTTGTCGGCCCGCTTGCGCACGCAGGTCTCGCCATCTTGCACCTTGTTGTGCGACCGCACTTCCCGCGACCGCGTCACGAAGTGCGCGTCGAGCGGCAGCTGGTTACACCACTCGTTGAGCTGGGTCGGGCCCAACTGCTCGACGCCGACCGACCGCTCCCAGCGATGGCCGGCGGCGACGACAGACGCCGGCTTGCGCCAGAAGATCACCGCCAGAATGATGCCGAGCAGCACCACGCCACCGACGATAAACCACTTGAGCATGCTCTTCTTCGGCGGCGGTGGCGGCGGGGCGGATAGGGGCTTGCCAGATTTTTGCGCAGCGAAGTCACGCTTGGCGTCGGCCGCATTCTCGCCGACAAACGACTGCCCTTCGGCGACCACTTGCTCGCCGCGGCGCATGGCCTCCTTGGCCTTGATGAGGTCACCACCGCAGCCGATGCAGTGCGCGCTCTTCGAGCTGTTCGGCACCTGACAATAAGGACAAAGGAGGTCGGCGCCCATGAAGGCGTGATCCTTGACCGCGACCTTGTCTTCGTCAGACGGGAAATATCGCTTGGCCGGATCTTGCGCAGCGCCGCAGCTCGGGCAGTGCCGCTGGCTCACGCCGAGCAGCTTCTTCGTCCCGCAGTACGGGCAATCCCACAGCATCTCGAACGTGCCGACGTCTTCTTCGCGCATGGGCGAAGACCTTACTACAAACGGCGACGGCGACTACATGCGACGGTGTCCAAGCGCCGGCAGCTCGCGGCGCAGCTCCGCTTGCCGATCAATGTCGAGCTCGGCCAGCGCAATGCCCTCCGCGTCGCCGCATTCGGCGAGCACCTGACCCCACGGGTCACACACGAGCGCGTGGCCGTACGTCACCCGCTTGTCGTCGTGGCGACCATACTGCGCCGCGGCCAGCACGAAGCTCAGGTTCTCGATGGCACGAGCCCGCAACAAGACATGCCAATGCGCCCGGCCGGTGTGCAGCGTGAACGCCGCCGGCACCACCAGCATCGTCGCCCCCGACGCCGCAAGCAGCCGATACAGCTCCGGAAAGCGCAGGTCGTAGCAAACCGACAGGCCGAGCACGCCCCACGGCGTCGTCACCGTCACGGGCGCGGTGCCCGGTGCCACCTTGGCCGACTCACGATAGGTCGCACCATCGGGAATGTTGACGTCGAAGAGGTGAATTTTCCGGTAGACGGCCCGCACTTCGCCGGCGCTGTCGAGGTAGACGCAGCTATTGTGGATGAGGTGCGGCTCGGCGCTCTTCTCCGGCATGCCCCCCAGCACCAGCGCGATGCCGTGTCGACGCGCGGTCTCCTGCATCCGGGTCAAGATCGGCCCCCCGGCGTTGAGTGTCTCTGCGTGCTTCAGGCTGTCGCCCTCCACCGACGACAACAGCGCGAAATTCTCCGGTAACACCGCCATCAGCGCACCCCGCGCGGCGGCCTTGCCAATCAAAGCCTCCGCACGATCGAGATTGGCGGTCACATCGGCCCGCGAGGTCATCTGAATCGCAGCGGCCAGCAACGTGTTCGGCATCTTCTGTCGGTAACACCACCACTCGCGCTTGACAAGCGCCGGCACCGCCGCTAAGACGCCGCATCCATGTCCATTTCTTCCGCCCGCGTCGAGGAGTTGCTTGCCCAAGACGGCTGGCCTTTCGAGCGCATCGATGAGCACACCTGGCGCTCTGGCTTTCGCGGCGACGTGAACAGCTTTCGCTTCTATGTGCGTCTAACCGAAAACTGGATCTTCTTCACCATCGTCCCGTTCGTGGTCGCGCCACGCACCGAACAGGCCGCGCTCAGCCTCTACCGGCACCTGCTCAAGCTGAACCGCGAGATCAACATGGCCAAGTTCGCCATCGACGACGACGCCGACGTGGTCCTCACCGTCGAGCTTCCCACCGAAAACCTCGACGAGAGCGAGTTCAAAGACGCCCTCGACGCCCTCAGCTACTACGCCGACAAGCACTACCTCGACGTCCTCAATCTAGCCCAACGACCGAATTAACCTCCGCACTCCGTGCTCTTGCGTACGCCAAAAGAGCGTGCTAGGGAGCTGCTACACATTTTTAGTGCTGTCACTAAAAGTGGGCCTTGAGCCCGCTTTTTTTTTTCGCAAAACGCCGAGAAACGAGGAACCACAAGAGCCCATGCGTCCCGTCGACACCCAGAAGATCCAGAGCATCGTCGAGCCGGTCATCATCGGTCTTGGCTATGAGCTCGTGGAGCTGGAGTGGAAGCGTGAGGCTGGCGCCTGGATTCTGCGTATCTTTCTCGACCTGCCCGATGGCAGCGGCAAGGTTGGCCTCGACGACTGCGCCAAGGTCAGCCACCAGCTGTCGGCCACGCTCGACGTGGAAGACATCATGCCGGTCGCCTACAGCCTCGAGGTCTCGTCGCCAGGCCTCGATCGGCCGCTCAAGAAGGAAGCCGATTTTCGGCGCTTCGTGGGCAAGAAAGCCAAGATTCGGACGCGCCAGCCCGTCGGTGGCGACCGTCGTAACTTTTCCGGGACGCTCGTCGAGGTCCAGGACGGCAAGGTACTGATCGACGTAGGCGACAAGAAGTACGAAGTCCCGATCGACGTCGTCGAGAAGGCCAACCTGATCTACGAGTTTTAACCCAGAGCCAAGGGTATAAGAGGCACGACAATGCAGCCAAATCTGACGATGGTGCTCGAGCAAGTGGGCAAGGACAAAGGGATCGACGTCAAGGTGCTTCTACAGACCTTGGAACAGGCGATCCTGACCGCGGCCAAGAAGGTGTTCGGCCTTCACCGCGAAGTCGAGGCTCAATACAACGAAGAGATCGGCGCCGTCGACCTCTTCCAGATTTGCTACGTGGTCGAGGGTCCCGAGTCGGCCCCGGGTCGCGAGATCACCAAGGCGGGCGCCGAGAAACACGGCCTCGAGGCGGAGATCGGCGACGAGCTGCTCTTCCAGATTTTCTATCGCAACGAAGAGTCCGACCGCGCTCGTGAGCAAGAGCAAAAGTACGGCGATCTCCTCGACTTGCACGACACCATCAAGCAGTTTGGCCGCATCGCTGCGCAGACCGCCAAGCAGGTCATCATCCAGCGCATGCGCGAAGCCGAGCGCGAGAACGTCTTCAATGAGTTCAAGGACCGTAAGGCCGAGCTGATTTCCGGCACGGTCCGTCGCTTCGAGCGCGGCAACCTGATCGTCGAAATCGGCCGCAACGAAGCCATCTTGCCGGTGCGGGAGCAGGTTCCGCGCGAGTCGTATCGCCCTGGCGACCGCATCGTGGCTTACGTCGTCGACGTCGAGAAAAATGCCCGCGGGCCGCAGATTGTTCTCTCGCGCACCCACAAGGGCCTGCTCGAGAAGCTGTTCGAGCAAGAAGTTCCCGAGATCCGCGAGAGCATCGTGCGCATCGAGTCCTCGGCCCGTGAGCCGGGTGCCCGCGCCAAGATTGCCGTCTCCAGTCGGGATCGCGACGTCGATCCGGTCGGCGCCTGCGTCGGCATGAAAGGCTCGCGCGTCCAGGCTGTCGTCCAGGAGCTGCGCGGCGAGAAGATCGACATCGTGCCTTACTCCGAGGATCCGGCGCGCTTCGTGTGCAACGCGATCGCGCCCGCCGAGGTTTCGCGCGTGGTCATCGACGCCGAGACCCACACCATGGAGCTCATCGTCCCCGACGACAAGCTGTCGCTGGCGATTGGCAAAAAGGGCCAGAACGTTCGCCTCGCGTCGCAGCTGACTGGCTGGCGGATCGACATCCACTCCGAGAGCAAGGTCAAGGAGATGGAAGAGCACGCCCGTCGCTCGATGGCCGAAATCGAAGGCTCTTCCGATGAGCTGGCCAACACGCTCTTCAAGCTGGGCTGGCGCTCGGCAGACGATGTCGCGCGCGCCAAGGTCGAAGAGCTGGGCGGAGTTCCGGGCGTTGGTGGCGAAGCAGGTGCGACGCGCTTGAAGGAAGCAGCGGCCAAGCAGGTCGAGGTCGAAAAGACCCGGCGTGCCCAGGCCGATGAGGCTGCGGCTGAGCTGCGCAAGTCCGAAGAAGCCCGTCTGTTGTCGGTGCGTGGAGTGGGGGAGAACACCCTTCCCAGCCTCTATCGCGCGGGCTACACCACCGTCGAGAAGCTCAACGGCGAAGAAGACGTCGACCGGCTCGCCGAGGCGACCGGCATTGGCCTCAAGAAGGCGCAGCAGCTCAAACACTGGGTCAAGGTCTTCCTGGGCGAAATCGACCCCAGCACCCCGGATCCATCCGAAGAGCCCGCCGCGGCCGGAGTGGCTTAAAGGTTACATTGACACCCCAAAGAACCTGTCTAGGTTGTCAGGCTGTCGATGATCAGACCCGGATGGTTCGGTTGGTGGTGGATGGCAACGGACGCGTGACAGTAGATCGGAAAAGAAACATGAGTGGGCGTGGCGGGTGGTTGCATCAAATGAAATCGTGTGTCGAATCGGCGGTTCGTAGTAGAAGCATTTCGCGTTCGTTCAGAAGAGGCACCCAGCCCGTCGATATTGAACGAATTTGGGCGGATCTGGTCAGCCTGCAGACGCAAAGCTCGCAAGAGTTTGAGGAAGAAGGAACTTGAACATGAACAGTGGCGACAGGGCAGTGGGCGGCGCGAGCGGCCCCACGGACATGGGTGGCAAGGTGAGGCTGTACGAGGTCGCCAAGGACCTCGGCTTGGCCAATAAGGACCTGGTCACCAAGGTGCGTGCCCTCGGTATCGAGGTGAAGAATCATATGTCCAACCTCGACGTCGAGGATGTGGCTCGCGTCAAGCGTGCCCTCGACAAAGAGCGTCAGTCGAACCTCGTCGAGGAGCGGCTGTCGTCTACTGTCATTCGTCGTCGCAGCAAGGACGGCACCCAGCTGCGCGCCGACAAGCCCGAGCCCGAGCCGGAGCCCGCGCCGCGTCGTCGCGTGGCGGCTGAGAAGCCTGCCGAGCCCAAGCATGTCGAAGCCCGCGTCGAGCGTCATGCCGAGCCGGTCAGCGAAGAGCGCGAGCAAGCCTCCGAAGAGCGTCATGCCGCTCACGATGCCGGCAGCAACGGCCACGAGGAGCGCGAGCCCCAGAGCGATGACCAAGAGCCGGTCCATGCCCGCGAGCCGATCGTCGAGCAGCAGCCGCGCGTCGATCAGCGTCGCATCATCGACATCAAGGCGCCGCAGCTCCACCGTCGCCCGAACACCGACAACCAGAAGGGCCCGATCGTCGAGCACCGCGTCGAGGCGCGCAACACGTCGGAGCCGCCTCCCCAGCCGACCCCGCCGCCCGTCGCTGCGACCACCGAGTCGGTCCCGACCAGGCCCGAGGCGCCCAAGCTCGGCCCGACCGGCCGCATGATCGAGCTGCCGCCGCCCCGTATCGAGATTCGCCAGGCCGATCCACGCCTGGCCCGCGATCCGCGCGGCGTCTTGCGGCAGGACCAGCGTCGCGAAGCCTTCGTAGGTGGCGACCGTGCCCGGCCCGCAGGCGGCCACACCCGCCAGCCGTTCGGCAAGAAGAAGGTCGTCGTTGGCAACAAGAAGCAGAAGTCGACGCAGATCACCACGCCGGCCGCCCACAAGCGCGTCATCAAGATGGACGAGACCATCACCGTCGGTGAGCTCGCCAAACAGATGGGCACCAAGGCCACCGACGTCCTCAAGAAGCTCTGGTCGATGGGCATGACCGGCATCACCCTCAACAACAGCATCGATCAGGACACGGCGACGCTGCTGGCCCAGGACTTCGGCTTCGACATCGAGTCGACCGCGTTCCAGGAGTCGGAGGTCCTCGCGACCGCCGACGACAAGGACGAGGATCTGGTCCCGCGCGCCCCGGTGGTCACCATCATGGGCCACGTCGACCACGGCAAGACGTCGTTGCTCGACGCCATCCGCGACGCCAACGTTGCTTCCGGCGAAGCGGGCGGCATCACCCAGCACATCGGCGCCTACAAGATCACGACGGAGAACGGCCACGAAGTGGTCTTCCTCGACACCCCAGGCCACGAGGCGTTCACCGCCATGCGTGCCCGTGGTGCCCAGGTCACCGACATCGTGGTCCTCGTGGTCGCGGCCGACGACGGCGTCATGCCTACCACCATCGAGGCGCTCAACCACGCCAAGGCGGCCGGCGTGACCATCATCGTCGCCATCAACAAGATCGACAAGCCCGGTGCCAACCCGGAGCGCATCCGTCAGCAGCTCTCCGAGCACGGCCTCATCTCCGAAGCCTGGGGCGGCGAGACCATCTTCGTCGAGGTATCGGCTCGCACCAAGGTCGGCATCGACAGCCTGTTGTCGATGTTGGCGCTGCAGTCCGAGGTGCTCGAGCTCAAGGCCAACCCGAACAAGCTGGCCAAAGGCACCATCGTCGAGGCCAAGCTCGACCGCAACCGCGGTCCGATGGCCACCGTCCTCGTCCAGGAGGGCACCATGCGCCTTGGCGATGTCGTCGTCGCTGGCGAGTTCTCGGGCAAGGTCCGCGCCATGCTCGACGCCAAGGGTCGCAACGTGTCCGAAGCGGGTCCGTCGACTCCGGTCGAGCTCTTGGGCCTGTCTGGCGTCCCCGACGCTGGCGAGCTCATCAACTCGGTCTCCGACGAGAAGCAGGTCAAAGAGCTCATCGAGCACCGTCGTGACTCGCGCCGCAAGAAGGAGCTGGCCGGTACCGCCAAGGTGACGCTCGAGAACATCCTCGAGCGCATCAAAGAGGGCGCCGTCAAGGAGCTCAAGGTCGTGCTCAAGGCCGACGTGCAGGGCTCGGCCGAAGCCGTCCGCGCCTCGCTCATTGGTCTGTCCACCGAGCGCGTCAAAGTCGACGTCATCTACGCCGGCGTCGGTGGCATCACCGAGAGCGACGTGAACCTCGCCAAGGCCGGCAACGCGATTGTCGTCGGCTTCCATGTCCGTCCCGCGGGCAAGGCGGCGCAGTTGGCCGAGCAGGAGCAGGTCGACGTCAAGCTCTACGACATCATCTACGAAGCGCTCGACGACGTGAAAAAGGCGATGGCAGGCCTGCTTGCGCCGGTGCGCCGCGAGAAGTCGCTCGGCAAGGCCGAAGTCCGCCAGACGATCTCGATCCCCAAGATCGGGCTCATCTGCGGCAGCATGGTCACCGAAGGCGTCATGCGCCGCAACGCCTTCGTCCGGCTCATCCGCGACTCGGTCCCGATCTACCAGGGCAAGATGTCGTCGCTGCGCCGCTTCAAGGACGACGTACGCGAGGTCGTGTCTGGCTTCGAGTGCGGTATCTCGCTCGAGAACTTCTCCGACGTCAAAGTCGGCGATATCATCGAGGACTTCGAAATCGAAGAGTTCGCTCCCACCCTCTAAAAAGCAGCACCCTGGCCCTTGGGCCTTGTACACACCATGGTCGTCGGAGTCGCACGAGTCAGCCTCATGATCCCCGGAAGCCATTCGCTCAAAGAAAAGCGAATGGTGCTCCGCAAGATCAAAGATCGCGTTCGCAACAAGTTCAACTGTGGCATCGCCGAAGTCGGCGACCTCGACGAGTGGCAGTCGGCGCAGCTGGCCTTCACCGTGGTGTCCAACCAGCACGGCTTCAGCCAGGCAATGGTCCAGCGCATCCTCGACTTCATCGAGTCGCTCGGCGTCGCCAAGATCACCGACGACGAGCAAGACTTCGTCCCCTACGGCGACGAGAACATCGACTCGACTGCCTTCGCTCACTGGGAGCCGGATCAAGAAGACCCGGACCTCGTCACGGATTTGGAGTCTGAAGATGCGGGCTGAACGGTTTGCGAGGTCGGTGCAAGAAGAGCTGTCGACGCTATTGTCGTCGGTGAAGGATCGCCGCGTGTCGGAGGCGGGCCTGTTGACCATCACCCATGTACGGGTATCGAACGACCTTGGCGTGGCGCGGGTGCAGATCGCCGTTATGCCGTATGGCGGCGGTGAGATCGATATGGAACAGACGGCGGCTTTGCTCGAGGGCTTGGCGCGTGCGGCCCCGTATCTCCGACGGGAGCTGGGCCGTTCGCTGCAGTCGAAAAAGATCCCCGAGCTGCGCTTTCATTTCGACGAGACGGGCGAGCGCGCCGAGCGCGTCGAGGCCATCCTGGCGGAGATCAAGGCGGCGGCGCCGTCGGTGCCCGCGCCCGATGCAGATGCCGACGTCGATCCCGGCGACCCCGGCGACGTAGATTAGTTGGATCCGCTAGACGACATCGCTCGGCTGGTCGCCGGTGGCAAGCGCTTCTTGGTCGGCGCCCACGCCCGCCCCGACGGAGACGCGCTCGGCTCGATGCTGGCGACGATGCACGCGCTGAAATCGCTCGGCAAAGACGTCGTTGCCTACAACCGTGATCGGGCACCGGAGCGTCTGCGCGGCCTACCTGGCGCAACTGACGTCGTCACCAAGCCGCCAACACGCGCTTCGACGGCACCTTCGTGCACGATTGCGGCGACGTGCGGCTACTCGGCGAAAACTTCCCGCCAGCGACGGTAACCGGGCCCGTCGTGGTTCTCGATCACCATGCCTCGACCCGCCCATACGGTGATCTCGTCTATCGTGATCCCACCGCGTCAGCCGTCGGCGTCTTGGTCGGCCGCCTCATTCGCCGTCTGGACATCAAGCTCAACGCCGACATGGCCCAGTGTCTGTGGTGCTCGCTCGCCTCCGACACGGGCTGGTTCCGCTACAGCGCGACCAACGTCGAGACCATGCAGCTCGCCACCGACTGTGTCGCCGCCGGCGCCGAGCCCTGGCGCTTTGCGCGCATGTCTGAAGAAGAGGCGCCAGTGGCCAGGCTGCGCCTCTTGCGCGAGGTCCTCGGGACGCTCGAGATCCTCGACATCGGGCCCAATCGGCGCGCAGCCTTCCTCGCCGTCGAAGAGCGCCATTTGTCGGCGGCACGCGCCCAGCCGGAGATGGCCGAAGGCTTCGTCAACTATGCCCGCGGCCTCGAAGGTGTCGAGGTCGGCGTGCTTCTCCAAGTCACGCGCCAGGGCATCCGCGTGAGCCTGCGCGGCAAGGGCGGGCTCGACGTGGGCGTCGTCGCTGCGGCGTTCGATGGGGGAGGGCACAAGAATGCCGCCGGTTGCCTCTTACCGGCTCCGCTCGAGGCTGCGCGCGATGTTCTCGTGGCCGCGCTGTCCGCCGCCCCCGTCGCCTAGAGCATGGTCACCGGCGTCCTCATCGTCGACAAGGTCCGCGGGCCGACCTCGTTCGACGTCGTGGCCGAGGTGCGTCGTCGCTTTTCGGAGCGACGAGTGGGCCACACCGGCACCCTCGATCCGCTGGCCACCGGCGTCTTGCCCATCTGTCTCGGCGAAGCCACCAAGCTGGTGCCGTTCCTCGTCGACGGCAAGAAGCGCTATGTGGCCGATGTCTGCTTCGGCGTCAGCACCGACACACTCGACGCCGCCGGCAAAGTCACCGCCACCGTCGACGCCAGCCATCTCACCGAGGCCGCCGTCCTCGCAGCCTTGCCGGCCTTTGTCGGCTCCCTCCTCCAGATTCCGCCTGCACACTCCGCCATCCGCCAGAACGGCGAACGCGCCTACGACCTGGCTCGACGCGGCGAGATCGTCGACCTGCCCGCCCGCCCGGTCGAGATCTACGCCATCCGCCTCGACGCCTGGTTGCCGGATACAGTCACTGCGCGCCTGACCATCGACTGTGGCAAAGGCACCTATATCCGCAGTCTTGCAAGGGATCTGGGCGAAGCTCTCGGCCTGCCAGCCCATCTTGTCGGCCTTCGCCGCACCCTGGTCAGCCCGTTCGGCATCGAAGAAGCCGTCCCGGTCGACCAGCTCAGCGCCGACACGCCGCTCATCGGCCTCGCGGCCGCGCTACGTCATCTTCCCAGCCTTCAGCTCGATGAGTCCGACGCCAAAGCCGTTCGCGATGGCAAGTCGCGCCACATCGCCGCCTTGCCCACTCCGCCGGACGCGCTGCGGGTCACTTTTCTGCGCCCAGATGGTGGTCTTCTGGCAGTGGCCTCGCGGCCAGAACCTGGCGGGATTCTAAGGTTAGATCGCGTCTTTGGTTGACATTGCGCCCCAAATCGCAAAGATTGCGGCGCTCAAAACGAACAGTCCGGAAAACCGGGGAACGAGGGGCCATACCTCCTCGCTCCAACCACAAGGAATCGCCCCATGAGTCTCGCAGCCACCCGTAAAAAAGAAGTCATCGTCAAGTTCGCCAGCCACGAGGGAGACACCGGTTCGCCGGAGGTCCAGATCGCCCTTTTGTCGGAGCGCATCAACTACCTCACCGAGCACTTCAAGACCCACGAGAAGGACCATCACTCGCGTCGCGGTCTGCTCAAGATCGTCAGTCAGCGTCGTCGCCTCCTCGACTATCTCAAGAAGAAGAGCCTCGAGCGCTATCGCACCGTGATCGGCACCCTCGGCATCCGCAAGTAGTCGCCTTTTTTCGGAGTCTGCGGTAGCCCGCACCGCTCGCCAGCCCGATGACGGGTCTGGCGAGGGGCGGGCAGAGTCAAAGGGCGGTAGGTTCTCCATCGGTACGGCCATTGTCAGCGTCACAGACACGCCGCAGCGATGAAGGACTCACCGCCACCCGCTGCCTCCTCAACGCAGCCGCACACGCGGTCGCAGGAGAGTCCAAATGCATATCAAAGAATCCGTAGAGCTCGGTGGGCGCACGCTCACCATCGAGACCGGCAAGCTGGCCAAGCAGGCCGACGGCGCAGTCGTCGTTCGCTATGGCGACACCATGGTCCTCGTCACCGCGTGCGGCAGCAAGAACCCGCGCGAGGGCATCGACTTCTTCCCGCTCACCGTCGAATACGCCGAGAAAACCTCGGCTGCTGGCAAGATTCCTGGCGGCTACTTCAAGCGCGAAGGCCGTCCCACCGAGAACGAGATCCTGACCTGCCGCCTCATCGACCGCCCGTCACGGCCGCTGTTCCCGAAGGGTTACAAGAACGAAGTCCAGGTCATCGGCACCGTCCTCAGCTACGACAAAGAGAATCCCTCCGACGTGCTCGCCATGTGCGGCGCCTCGGCGGCTCTGCACATCTCCGGCATCCCCTGGGCGGGCCCGTACGCCGCCGTCCGCGTCGGCCGTCGTCCCGGCGCCAACGGCCAGGAGTTCGTGGTCAACCCCACCTTCGCCGAGCGTGAGAAGTCCGATCTCGACATGGTGGTGGCCGCGACCCGCGAAGCCATCGTCATGGTCGAAGGCGGCGCCAATCAGCTCTCCGAAGACGTCATGATCGACGCGCTGCTCTTCGCGCATCAGTCGTGCCAGCCCATCCTCGACCTCATCGAGAAGATCCGCGCTGCCGTCGGTGTCGAGAAGCGCGTCTTCGTGGCGCCCGTCAAAGACGCAGCCATCGCCGCCAAGGTCAAAGAGCTCTCCTACGACGCGGTCAAGGCCGCCGGCAAGATCCTCGGCAAGCACGAGCGCCACGACGCGTTCGACGCTGCCGTCAAAGAGGCCGTCACCAAGCTCGGCCCCGAGTTCGTCGACGCGAACGGCAAGGTCCGCGAGAAGGAGATCGTCGGCGCGGTCAACGATCTGCACAAGAAGATCGTCCGCACCACCGTCGTCGACGACGGCATCCGCATCGACGGCCGCAAGGGCGCCGACATCCGCGGCATCAGCTGCGAGGTTGGCGTCTTGCCACGCACCACGGCTCGGCCCTCTTCACCCGTGGCGAGACCCAGGCGCTGGTCACCACCACCCTCGGCACCGCCCAAGACATCCAGCGCATCGACTCGCTGCTCGGTGACGTCACCAAGCGCTTCATGCTGCACTACAACTTCCCGCCGTTCTCGACGGGCGAGACCAAGATGGTCCGCTCGGCGTCGCGCCGCGAGATCGGCCACGGCAACCTGGCCGAGCGCTCGATCGCCCGTGTGCTACCGACCTACGCCGACTTCCCGTACGTCGTGCGCATCGTGTCCGAGACCCTCGAGTCCAACGGCTCGTCGTCGATGGCCGCGGTCTGCGGCGGTATCCTGTCATTGATGGACGCCGGCGTGCCTATTCTCGAACCCGTCGCTGGCATCGCCATGGGCCTCATCAAGGAAGGCGAGAAGATCGCCGTCCTCTCCGACATCCTCGGCGACGAAGATCACCTTGGCGACATGGACTTCAAGGTCACCGGCACCAAGCACGGTGTGTGCGCGTTGCAGATGGACATCAAGGTGAGCGGCCTGTCGCGCGACATCTTGAAGACCGCGCTCGACCAGGCCAAGGCCGGTCGCCTCCACATCCTCGCCAAGATGGCCGAATCGCTCAACACGCCCCGCGAAGAGCTGTCCAGGTGGGCGCCACGCATCTTCACCCTCACCGTCAAGCCCGACCGCATCCGCGACATCATCGGCCCAGGCGGCAAGATGATCCGCGCCATCATCGAGCAGACCGGCGTCGCCATCGACGTCGAGGACAACGGCACGGTCAACATCGCCTCCTCCGACGACGCCTCGGCCAAGAAGGCCATGGACATCATCAAGGGCCTTACCCAGGAGCCGGAAATCGGCCAGTTCTACATGGGCGTGGTTCGGCGCATCGTCGACTTCGGCGCCTTCGTCGAGATCCTGCCGGGCACCGACGGGCTCATCCACATCAGCGAGCTCGACGCCAAGCGCGTCAACAAGGTCACCGACGTCCTCAACGAGGGCGAAGAGGTCCTGGTCAAGGTCATCAGCGTCGATCGCCAAGGCAAGATCCGGCTGTCGCGCAAAGAGGCCATGAACGAGAAGCCCGACGTCGTCCACAACATGCGGTAACCGTGTCCAACACGAGCTTGCCCGTCGTCGTCGCCTCCACCGAGGTGCGTCTGTCCCGGCTTCGTCCGTCGGCAGTCGCGCCGCGCTACATGACTGACCTGGCCGCCGGCCTGGATCTCGCCGCGGCCCCAGAAGACGGGGCCGAGGTGACGATTCAGCCCGGCGCACGTGTCCTCGTGGGCACCGGCTTGGCGATCGCGCTCCAGGCCGGCACCGAAGCGCAGGTCCGGCCTCGGTCGGGTCTGGCGCTCAAACACGGCCTCACCGTGCTCAACGCGCCCGGCACCATCGACGCCGACTATCGCGGCGAGATCAAGGTCTTGCTCATCAACCACGGCGCCGAGCCGTTCGTCATCAGGCCCGGCGAGCGCATTGCTCAGCTGGTCGTCGCACCCGTGCTTCGCGCTGTCTTCACCGAGGGCCCCCTCGACGAAACTGCGCGGGGGGCCGGCGGCTACGGCCACACCGGGAAATAACTCTCGCTCGACGATGAGTGCCTTCGGGTAGCCATGGTGGAGCTGCGTATCGGGCAGGTGCTGGCCAGGCGCTACGAAATCCGTAGCGTAGTAGGGCAGCGCCCACTCGGTACCGTGCTTCGCGCACTCGATCGGGAAATTGGCGTCGAAGTCGCACTGCGTATCGTCGGTGCCGGGCTGTTGCCGGACCTGGCGGCACGCCAGGCATTCGTCCAGCGGGTCGGCAAGGCCAAGTCGCTCTCCCATCCCAACCTGGTCCGTCTGCACAGCACCTTCGTCGACGACGAGCTCGATGGAGCGGTGGTGGCGGTGCAGTGGGCGCCGGGAGCACCGTTGGCCGAGCGGGTCCGTCTCGGCGTGCCGCGTGCCGAAGCGCGGGCCCTGTTGCGTCGTATCGCCTCGGCTGTGGCACATGCCCACCAGCACGGCATCTTCTTCGGCGAGGTGCGTACCGATACCGTGGTGGTGCTCGAAGACACACTCAAGCTTTTCACTGTCGGAATTGGCGCCGCCGTGCCCCGCGATCGCTATCTCGCCGCCGTCAGCGATACCTCCATTTTCAGTCGGCTTGCGCCCGAGATCCGCGCCGGCAAGCCCGTCGAGCCCGCTGCCGACGTCTATTCACTTGGAGTGCTCGCCGCCGAGCTCTTGACCGGCGCCGCGCCGGGCTCGCCGCTGTCGGTGCCTGGCGTTCGCGCCGAGACGGTGGCGCTCATCTCCTCGGCGTTGTCCGAAGATCCGCGTGCCCGGCCGACCAGCGTCGAGGCGTTCGCCAGCCAGCTCGATCAGTTGCTGGGCGACGTGGTCGTGCCGGAGCGCAAGCCGCGCAAGACGCGACCCCCGCGCGAGGTCGGAGTCGACACCGACCCCAATGCACTCGAGCGCGTCCACAGCGACACCACTCGCCAGGTGGAAGAAGACGAGCTGCGTGCGCTGCAAGGTTCGGACGTCACCCGCCGTGCTACCGACGAAGAGATCTTTCCGCTGCGGGTGCAGTCCACCGAGACCAGCCAGGCCGATCTGGCTGAGCTCGATGGTGGTGATAGCACCGACTCCGGCGAAGATCTTCGCTTCGGCGTCCCGGTCAAACCAGACGTCACCGTCTCCGGACGGCGCCCCGCCAACGAAGAGGCGCAGCTCACCGAGCGGGTCATGCTCCTCGAGGCCGATCACGCCCACACCACTCGCGTGCCGCTTCTCGACGACGAACCAAGCCGCGGCCATGACGACGGCGAAGACGAGCACACCACGCAGGTGCCGCGCGTCGAAACGTCGCCGGAGCAAGCCCCGGACGATACCGAGTCCAGCGACGACGAGGATGAGGACGACAACTCCCTCACCGAACGGGTCGAGAAGCTCTCAGCGGAAGAGCTAGCCGCCGGCGATCTGAAAAAGACGATCCGCACCACCAGACCGCCACCGCAGGCGAAAGCCGAACCGCGGGCAGCTGCGCCCGTCGCTGCACTGCCGCGCAGGCCAGCCGTCGCTCCACCGCCACCGGTAGACCCGCCGTCCACACCGAAACAGGCGCATCCACCGCAGGCTCCGTCACCGCCACCCGAAGCGGTACAATCGCGACAGACGCCACCGTCCATCCCGATCACGCCACCGATGACATCTGCGCCACGGCCGCAGGCTCAGATCTATCCGTCGCCAGACGTGCCGCGCGCGACGAGCCAAACCGAACAGCCCGACGAGGAGCTACCTCAACTCCTCGTGATCCGAGCGCCAGCGGCCGAACCCGCGCCGACGCTCTCGCCGTTCGCCACGGTCGCTCCGCCACCCAAGCGACGCAGTGGCATCCTGGTGCCGCTGATCATCGGCCTCTCACTGCTCGTCGCTGCCGGCGCCGCTGCGGCGGTGTACTGGCTGGTCATCCTCCCGAAGTCGGTTGTCGCCGAGCTGCCCATCCGCCCGGCGAATCCGTCTGTGCCCAATCCCGTCGCTATTCCGGCAAATCCGCCCAATCCCGTCGCTACCACGCCGGCGCCAGCAGCACATCCCATCGTCACCCATCCTGACCTCCCATCCCCGGCACCACGGCCGGATCCGCCGCCGGCATCTCCGCCTGCGATCGCCTCGTCGGCCTGCCCAGCTGGCATGGTCGAGCTCCGCCCGCATCTCTGCATCGACGCATATGAATCGCCGGGCACCGGCCTGCCGCGCGCTGGCGTGTCGTTCGCCGACGCGTCCCAAGCCTGCACCAGCCGCGGCGGCCGGCTTTGCAGCGATCTCGAATGGGAACATGCCTGCCGCGGTCACGGCGGCGCCAGCTATCCCTACGGCAACAGCTACGACCCCAAGCGCTGCAACACCGCGTCGTCGGAGCTCAAGACCGTCGGTAGCTTCCCCGCTTGCCGATCTGCCTCCGGCGCCTTCGACATGAGCGGGAACCTCGCCGAATGGGTCACGGCCAAGGGCGAGCCTGCCAACAAGGGCGGCAGCTCGTGGGACGGCAACCCGATGGGTCGTTGCTCCACGACGCAAAAAACCGTCGCACCTGGACCCGCGCCGCATGTCGGGTTCCGCTGCTGCCAGGCGATCAAGTAACCGCCCGAGACGCTTCTCACGGCCCGTCGCATTTGGTATACGGGAGTCCTTGCGCCTGATCGTTCTAGGCAGCGGCTCGACGGGAAACGTGACGTACGTCGAGTCCGGCCCAGCGAACGCGCCGACGAGGCTTCTCATCGACGCCGGTCTGGCACGTGCGGAGATCGACGGACGCCTGGTCCGCGCCGGTCTGCCCGACGATCCGCATCAGCGCCGCGCCCGCCTCGCCGCCGTCGACGCGCTCATCGTCACCCACGAGCACGACGACCACCTCGGCTCGGCCGCCACCTTGGGCCTACCGATCTGGGCGACGGGCGGTACCCAGCGCGCCGCCGATCTCGCCTCCGAGACCCTCTACGCCGGCCGCGCCCAGCGGTTCGGCGCCATCTCCGTCGAGCCCATCGCGCTGCCTCATGACGCCGCCGAGACGATTGGTCTCGTGTTCGACGACGGCGCTTGCCGGATGGGCATCCTCACCGACTGCGGCCACGACGCCGAAGAGGTCGCAGCCCAGTTCGCCGGCTGTGACGTGCTGGTGCTCGAGACCAACCACGATCTGTCGCTCTTGCGTCGGGGACCGTATCCGCCGTCGATCAAACGCCGCATCGCCAGCGACCAAGGTCATCTGTCCAACGCCCAAGCTGCGTCGATCTTGGCCCAGATCGCTCGTCGCGGTCGCCTGCCGCGCGTGATCATCGCCGCTCATCTGTCTGTCGCCAACAACGATCCCCGTGTCGCCCGTCGCGCGCTCGTCGAAGTGGCCGGACCCGAGGTGGAGATCCTCGTCGCCGGCCCGCTCGGCGCCCCCGCCGTCACGCTCAGCGACGGTCACCTCACCGTCGAACGCCCACCGGCGCCGCCGCCACCCCGTGGGTCCCAACTGTCGCTGTTCGAGCCCGTCCCGGAGCCCAGATGATCGACCGATACAGTCGCCCCGAGCTACGCACGCTGTGGAGCGATCAGCACCGCTTCGATCTCTGGCTCGACATCGAGCTGGCCGCCTGCACGGCGATGGAACAACTGGGTATCGTCCCCGACGGCACGGCCAGTCGGGTCCGCGCTGCCGCCGCCGGCAAGCTCGATGCAGCCCGCATCCTCACCATCGAGCAACGCACCCGTCACGACGTCATCGCCTTTCTCACCCACGTCGAGGAGCTGGCCGGTGCCGACGCCCGCTGGCTCCATCTCGGCATGACCTCGTCCGACGTCCTCGACACGCAGCTTGCGCTCACCCTTGGCGCCGCCCTCGACGAGATCTTGGCCGCGCACGATCTCCTGTTGGCCGCCTTGCGCCGCCGCACCGAAGAACATCGCAAGACGCCGCTCATCGGCCGGTCGCACGGCATCCACGCCGAGCCCGTGACGGCCGGCGTGATCTTCGCCGGCTTCTACGCCGAGGGTCGCCGCAATCGCCGTCGCCTGCGCGCAGCGCGCGAGACCATCCGCGCCGGCAAGCTGGCTGGCGCGGTCGGCACCTATGCCAACCTCAACCCCGAGGTCGAGCGCCTGGCCTTTGCCGCACTCGGCCTTCGCCCCGAGCCCGTCGCCACGCAGGTCGTCGCCCGAGATCGCCACGCCGAGGTCTTCAACGCGCTCGCCCTCGCCGGCGCCAGCATCGAGCGCATCGCTGTCCAGATCCGCCACTGGCAGCGCACCGAGGTCGGCGAGGCCGAAGAAGCCTTCGGCAAAGGCCAAAAAGGCAGCTCCGCGATGCCCCACAAGAAAAACCCCATCCTGTCCGAAAACCTCACCGGCCTCGCCCGGCTGTTGCGTTCGTACGCTGGCGCCGCCCTCGAGGACGTGGCCTTGTGGCACGAACGCGATATCTCGCACTCGTCGGTGGAGCGCGTCATCGCCCCCGACGCCACAGCGCTGTGCGACTTCATGCTGCGCCGCGCCGCCGGCCTCGTCGACGGCTTGGTCCTGCACCCAGAACGCATGCAAGCCAACCTCGGCCTCACCGGCGGTCTCATCTTCTCCGAAGGCGTCATGTTGGCCCTGGTCCGTACCGGGCTGCCACGCCAGGAGGCCTACGAGCTGGTCCAGAAAGCGGCCCTCACAGCGCGCGACCAAGGCGGTGATTTCCGTGAGCTTTTGGGCGCAGACGCCGCCATCTCCGGCCGCCTCGCCAAAGCCGATCTCGACGCCTGCTTCGACCTCGGGCACCATCTGCGCCATGCCGATCTGATCATCGATCGCGCGCTCAGCGACGGAGACGACGCCTGATGACCCCGAAGATCGACGACGCGCTGCTGCAAGCCCAGCTTCACCGCACCCTCGACGGCACCCACCTCGCGCTCGCCGGTCGTTACGAAGGCAAGGTCCGCGACAACTACTCCGACGGCAAACACCGCATTCTGGTGGCCACCGACCGTCTCTCCGCCTTCGACGTGGTTCTCGGCACCATCCCCTGGAAGGGCCAGGTCCTCAACCAGCTTTCCGCCTTCTGGTTCGAGCAAACCCGCGCCGTGGCACCCAATCACCTCGTCGCGGTGCCCGATCCCAATGTCACCATGGCCCTCGAATGCCGGCCTCTGCCCGTCGAAATGGTGGTCCGCGCCTACCTCACTGGCGTGACCGATACCTCCATCTGGCGTCGCTACCAAGCTGGCGAGCGCCGTTTTGGCGACGTGACTCTCGGTGAGAATCTCAAAAAGAACGAACCATTGCCACAGGTGGCGGTGACGCCGACCACCAAAGCCGAGCGCGGCGGCCACGACGAAAACGTCACCCGCGACGAGCTGATTCGTCGCAACGCCGTCGATGCCGAGACTTGGGCCCGCATGGAAACGCTGTGCCTGGCGCTGTTTGCCGTCGGTCAGGCACATGCCCAACAGCGGGGCCTCATCCTCGTCGACACCAAGTACGAGCTGGGCTGGGCGCCCGACGGCAGCCTGGTCTTCATCGACGAGATCCACACCCCAGACTCCTCGCGCTACTGGCACGCCGACGACTACGAGGCGCGCTTGTCTCGTGGCGAAGAGCCGCGCAGCCTCGACAAAGAGTACGTACGCCGTCACTACGCCAGCATCGGCTACACCGGCCATGGGCCACCGCCGCCCATCCCCGACGACGTGCGCATCGAGGCCGCACGTCGCTACATCGCCGCCTACGAGCTCCTGACCGGCATCGACTTCGTCCCCGACACGCAAGACCCCATTCCCCGCATCGAGAGGAACCTCCACCTCGCATGAAAACCATCGCGCGCGTCTTCGTTACCCTCAAGTCTGGCGTCCTCGATCCGCAAGGCCAAGCCGTCGCCAATGCCCTTCACCGCCTCGGCTTTCCCGAGGTCAAAGGCGCCCGCATCGGCAAGTACATCGAGCTCGAGCTCGACGGTGAGGCCGCCGATGCCGACGCCCGCCTGGCCAAGATGTGCGAGGACCTGCTCGCCAACACGGTCATCGAGGAGTACCGCATCGAGCGCGACGGGAAACCGTCCAAGTGAACGCGGCGGTCATTCGTTTTCCGGGCTCGAACTGCGACGACGACGCACTCCATGTTCTCGGCCGCGTCGTCGGAGTACCGGCCAAATTCGCCTGGCACAAAGACGCCAGCCTCGGCGATGCCACCCTGGTGGTCATCCCCGGCGGCTTTTCGTATGGCGACTACCTGCGCGCAGGCGCCATGGCCGCACACTCGCCGATCATGGCGGCGGTCAAAGCGTTTGCCGAGCGGGGCGGGCCGGTCTTGGCCATCTGCAACGGCTTTCAGATCGCCTGTGAAGCAGGTCTCTTGCCTGGCGTCTTGACCCGCAATGCGTCACTGCGCTTCGTCTGCCGCGACGTCCACCTGGTCGTGGAGGGCCGCCCGACGCCGTTCACCAGCGGCATTCCCGCCGGACGCATCTTGCGCATGCCGGTGGCGCACGCCGAAGGCCGCTACGTTCACCCCGACTTACCGTCGCTGGAAGCTAGCGGCCAGATCATTTTTCGCTATGTCGACGCCAGCGGCTCTCACAGCGATCTCGGCGCCAACCCCAACGGTTCGTCGGCCAACATCGCCGGCATCTGCAACGCCGCAGGCAATGTCGTCGGCCTCATGCCGCACCCCGAACGCGCCGCCGAGCCCATCTTGAGCCCAGTCGGCCTCGCCGATGGACGCTCATTGTTCGAGTCCGCCCGTGCCCATCTCGACGGCGTCCAGCGGAGGGTCGGCTGATGCGTGAGCCCGCCATCACCGTCGAGCTGGCCAAAGAACACGGCCTCTCCAGCGAAGAGTTCGACAAAATCCACGACATCCTCGGCCGCGCGCCGACCTACACCGAACTCGGCATCTTCTCGGTCATGTGGAGCGAGCACTGCTCGTACAAATCTTCGCGCGTCCACCTCGGCGGCCTGCCCACGTCGGGGCCACGGGTCATCCAGGGCCCGGGCGAAAACGCCGGCGTCATCGACATCGGCGACGGCCAGGCCATCGTCTTCAAGATGGAGTCGCACAATCACCCGAGCTTCATCGAGCCTTTCCAAGGCGCAGCGACGGGAGTGGGGGGCATCCTGCGCGACGTCTTCACCATGGGCGCCCGCCCGATTGCCGTCCTCGACTCCCTCCGCTTCGGCCGTCCCGACCATCCCAAGACCCGCCATCTGTTGACCGGTGTCGTCGCCGGCATCGCTGGCTACGGCAACGCCTTCGGTGTGCCCACCGTCGGTGGCGAGATCGCCTTCGATGAAAGCTACGACGGCAACATTCTGGTCAACGCCATGGCTGTCGGCCTGTGTCGCGCCGACAAGATCTTCCTCGGCAAGGCCGCCGGCGTCGGCAATCCCGTCCTCTATTTTGGCGCCAAGACCGGTCGCGACGGCATCCATGGCGCCACCATGGCCTCGGCCGAGTTCGACGAGTCGAGCGAGAAGAAGCGCCCGACGGTGCAGGTCGGTGATCCGTTCACCGAAAAGCTCCTCCTCGAAGCCTGTCTCGAGCTCATGGGCTCGGACTGCCTGGTCGGCATCCAGGACATGGGCGCAGCCGGCCTCACGTCCTCGTCGGTGGAAATGGCCGCGCGCGCCGGCAATGGCATCGAGCTCGAGCTCGGCGCGGTCCCCCGTCGCGAAACCGGCATGACGGGCTACGAGCTGATGCTCTCGGAATCGCAAGAGCGCATGCTCGCCGTCGTCACCGCCGGGCGCGAACAAGAGGCTCTCGACATCTTCGCCAAATGGGACCTCGACGCTGCCGTCATCGGCCGCGTCACCGACACGGGCCGGGTGGTGATCAAAGATCAAGGCCAGGTGCTGGCCGACATGCCCGCCGGCCCTCTCGCCGAAGGCCTCCGCTATCAGCGTCCCTTCCGTCGCCCAGCCAACCTCGAAGCACGCTGGGCCCTCGATCTGGACACGCTGCCCCAGCCCGACCTCACCACGTCGCTCAGTGCGCTGGTCGGCTCACCCAACATCGCCTCCAGAGAATGGGTCTTCCGTCAGTACGACCACATGGTCCGCGTCGGCACCGTCTTGAGGCCCGGCGCCGCTGATGCCGCTGTGGTCCGCATTCTCGACGGTGCCGCCGATCCCGCCGAGGCCAAGGGCGTCGCCATGGCCACTGACTGCAACAGCCGCTTCTGCTGGCTAGATCCGTACGAAGGCGCCCGCCTCGCCGTCGCCGAGTGCTACCGCAACCTATCCACCGTCGGTGCTGAGCCACTCGCTACCACCGACTGCCTGAACTTCGGCAGCCCCGAGCAGCCCGAAGAGGGCATGTGGCAGCTCGTCGAAGCCATCCGCGGCCTCGGCGACGCCTGCCGCACCCTGGCCACGCCCATCGTCTCCGGCAACGTCTCGCTCTACAACGAGACCGACGGCCGCAGCATCAAGCCAACGCCCACCGTCGGCATGGTGGGCCTTTTGCCCCGCGCCGCCGATGCCGTCGGTCAGGCCTTTCCGGCCGACGTCACGCTGGCGCTCCTCGGTCCACTCGGCGGCGACGACCCAGCCCGAGATCTCGGGGGCTCCGAATACCTGGCCACCGTCCACAGACTCGTCACTGGCCGCCCGCCCGAGCTCAACCTCGCACGCGAAGCCGCCACCGGCGCCGCTTGCCGGGAGCTTGTCCGCAGCCACCTCGTGGTCGCCGCCCACGACTGCTCCGAAGGCGGCCTCGCCGTCGCCGTGACCGAAGGCTGCATCTCCGGCGAGCACCTCATTGGGGCCGAGATCGATCTGGATCTCGGTGGGCGCCGCCCGGACATCGTCCTCTTCGGCGAAGCCCCCTCACGCATCGTGATCGCGCTTCCCGCTGCCAAGATCGCCGCCGCGCGCGCCGTCGCCCAGCGTCACGGCGCCGCCTTCACCGTCATCGGTCGCACTGGCGGCCACAGCCTCCGCATCCAAGCCGGCACCGTCACTCTCGTCGACGCCCCCATCGCCGAGCTGGCCTACGCCCACCGCACCAGCCTCGCCAAGCTGCTCGGTGAGGCGTAAACTCAGGCCTCAGGAACGAATCGGCTGGGACAGACGTTACACACACGGGAGGTCCCCATGCTTCTACAGCACGTAGTCAGCTTTTTCGCCTTTGTTCTCGCGGTCTTGGTGACGTCGAAGGTCGTCCCCGGCATCCGCGTGAAGTCGTTTACGGGAGCGATCTTGTTCGCGCTCGCCTTTGCCCTGTTGAACAAGCTTTTGTTCCCGCTGTTGCTGGTCTTCACACTGCCGCTGGTCGTGCTCAGCCTCGGTCTTTTCATCGTGGTCATCAACGCCTTCTTGTTCTGGCTGGCCGACAAAGTGGTTGGCGGCGTCGAAGTCGATGGCTTTGGCTCGGCGCTGTTCGGCTCGATCGTCACGTCCGCCGTCAACTGGGGCATCCTGTTTTTGATTCGCACCCTCTAACTGCAAAACGGCACAAACAAAAAGGGCCTGGTCACTCGACCAGGCCCTTAGTTCATTCAATTGCTCATTGAATCCAACAACTCAACTGCCAGACTAGAACCAGAAGTTGATGTTCAGCTTGCCCTGGTAGCCCATGCTGTTTGCCGGCACCGGCCCGCCTGGCACACCCTTGTAGTAGGCCGCCGGAGCCGAGCTATCGTCCCGCCAGAACCCGTTGAAGCGGAAGTCACCCGCGATGGCGAACCACTTGAACCGCAGCTCAGCACCCGCGCCGACGTAGGCGATCCACTCGAGGAACTCTTGCGAGACCTTCTGACGGTTCTCGTCACGCAACGACACGCTGTCGAGCATCGCGCCGACGCCGGCGATGCCATACAGGTTGAAGTGCCGCGAGTCCTGATTGGGAAATACATAGAGCATCAGGCCAAACGTGAAGGGAAAGCTGGTGCGCTGCCAGTTGCCGTTCCAGTAGTTCTCCGTCTGCAACACGCTCTGGGCGAGCTCGAGACCAAACCGACCCATCGACCGGATGCGCAGCTGGATACCACCGCCGTAGAGGATGACATTGTTGCCACCTACCGTCTGATTGAGGCCAATTACGCTGCCGTGAACGCCCAGCGAGAAGCGCCGGATGCGCTCACCAGCGGCGGTGATCCGCGCCGCGGGCCGACGCTGTTGCGCCCAGCCGTAGCCGTTGTTGCAGTTGGCCGGACAGCGCAGCTGCGGCGAGTAATACACCGGATACTGAGGCTGAGCAGGGTAGAGGTAATAGCCGTTCTGGTAGACACGCGGCGGCGCATAGCGTGGCGCCGGATACGTGGGGTAGGTCGAGTAGGGGTCGATCGGACCCTGCCGGGGCGCATACGCGGGCGGAGCCGGCGGCGGATACGTCGGGTAGCTCTGCGGCGCAGCCTGAGCCGGATACGCTGGTTGAGCCGGATAAACAGGCTGAGCTGGATAGTCGGGTTGCGCCGGAGCCTGGACAGGCTGGGGCTGAACCACAACCGCCGGGGGAGCCGGCGCCGTTTCCACAACATTGCCATCGGGATCGACCGGCTGTTGGGCGTAGGCGGTGGTGGCTACCGCACTTACGAAAACAGCCAGTGTCAGGGTCCTCATCTGCAGGCCTCCTTGCGGCCCTAGGTCTTACACGAATCATGCCACCAACTCCCTCCGCAATCCACAGGTATCCCGGGCAGTTGTTACTGCGGTCCGCGCCAGTGTAGCCAGTCGTTCCACCCCAGCTGTTGACGCATGTTCACGCTGGGCGTAAGGTCCGCCCCATGTCTGCGCGATACCTGGTCACGGGCGGCGCGGGGTTTATCGGGTCGAACCTGGTTCATGCACTCGTGGCCCGGGGCGAAACCGTCCGCGTTTTGGATAATTTGGCGACCGGGCGGCGCGAGAACCTCAGCCGCCTCCTCGCCGAGCACGGCCAGCAAGTAGAGCTGGTCGAGGCATCGATCACCGATCCCGAAGCGTGCGCCCGCGCGGTCGCCGGGGTCGAATATGTCTTTCATCAGGCGGCGATCCCGTCGGTGCCACGGTCGGTGGAAGACCCCATTGGCTCGCACCATGCCAATGTCACCGGCACTCTGACCCTCCTTGAGGCCGCCCGCCGTGGTGGCGTCAAGCGTCTGGTTTTTGCGGCGTCCTCGTCGGCCTACGGCGAGCGGCTTCCCAACGAAGCCAAGGTCGAGACGATGACGCCCGACCCGCTGTCGCCTTATGCGGTGCAGAAGGTCGCCTGCGAGCATTATCTTCGCGTCTATCACTCCGTCTATGGGTTCGAGACGGTCGCGCTGCGCTACTTCAACGTCTTCGGCCCCCGGCAGGATCCCAAGTCGCAGTACGCCGCTGCGATTCCCAACTTCGTCACCGCCGCCCTCGGCGGCCGCGCCGCGACCATCTATGGTGACGGCGGGCAATCGCGCGATTTCTGTTTCATCGAAAACATCATCGAGGCCAACCTCAAAGCCGCGATCACCGTCGGTGCCGCCGGTGAGATGTTCAATGTCGCCTGTGGTGAGGCCGTGACCTTGCTGGAGGTCGTCGATACCATCGGTCGGATCGTCGGCACCAACGTGCCGCCGCATCACGAGCCTGGCCGCACGGGTGACATTCGCCACTCGCTGGCCAACATCGACAAAGCCCGTCGCGTGCTTGGGTACGAAGGCAAGGTCCGCTTTGCCGAAGGCATCGAGCGCACCATCGCCTGGTATCGCGAGACCCGTTGAAGCTGGGGAGGTCGTGATGCGGAGCATGACGGGTTTCGGTCGCGGCACGTCGGAGGTGAGCGGCCGACGCGTGATCGTGGAGATGAGAAGCGTCAATCACCGCTTCCTCGAGGTCAAATTGCGCGGCACGTTTGCCGAGGCGGGCCTCGAGCAGCGGGTTACGGCGTTGTTGCGTACGCAAATCGATCGCGGCGCCCTTCATGTCACGTTGCGTGACGAGGGCGGTGCGTCGGCGGAAAGCATTCGCACCGACGTGGCGCTGGCACAAGCCTACGCCACGGCGTTGGAAGAGGTGCGCGTCGCCATCGGTGCACCCGTCGGTGACATGCTGGCTTTGGTCGCCTCACAGCCAGGCGTTTTGTCCACCAGCCATGCGACCGCCGATCCCGATGAGCTGTGGGCGGCGCTCGAGCCTGCCGTGTCTGCGGCGGCCAAGTCGTTGATCACCGCCCGTGAGCGTGAAGGCGCAGCGCTCTCCGCCGATCTCGGCATGCGCATCGGCCACCTCGAGGCCCATGCCGCTGAGCTGCAACAACTCACCGCCGATTCGCCGCAAGCCCACAAGAAGCGTCTCCACGAGCGGCTGGCTCGACTTCTCGACGGTGCCGACGTGGATCCGCAGCGCTTGGCTCAGGAGGTGGCGCTGTTCGCTGATCGCGTCGACGTGGCCGAGGAGCTGACCCGGCTCGCTGCGCATCTCGTCGAAGCGCGCCGGCTCGTCGAGTCCGAGCGTGGACCGACGGGGCGGCGGCTCGATTTTTTGACGCAAGAGCTCCACCGCGAGATCAACACCATCGGCTCCAAGTCGCAGAGCGCCGCCTGCGCTGCCCGCGTCGTCGAGGCCAAGGCCGAGCTCGAGCGGCTGCGCGAGCAGGTCCAGAACGTCGAGTGAAGGGTGGCGGGCCTCCGTCTGATCCAGGTCGGCTATGGTAACTCTGTCGTCGCTGCGCGCGTGGTTGTCGTGGTGAGCCCCGACTCGGCCCCGATGAAACGGCTCAAGGACGAAGCGCGCGCTGGCGGCAAGCTCGTCGACGCCACACAGGGTCGTCGCACCCGATCCATCTTGGTCACCGATACCGACCATGTGATTCTGTCGGCCTTGAGCGTGGAGACCATCGCCGATCGTCTGGAAAACAGCATGTCACCCCCCTCGGCTATGGTGAAGCATGACGCGGCCAGCGACGTGGAGGAGCCGGACGAGCCATCCCCCATGGACTCCACAGCGGACCCCACAGCGGACCCCTCGAAGGACCTGAAGGACCTCCCATGAGCACAAGCACCAACCTCGTTCCTCAACGCGGCTTGCTCATCGTCGTGAGCTCACCGTCGGGAGCGGGCAAGACTACCCTGTGTCGCCGGCTCATCGACGAGTTCCCCGACATCTTGTTTTCTGTCTCCTACACCACCCGTCCCATGCGCCGTGGCGAGGAAGACGGCGTCGACTATCGCTTCGTCGACGAGAATATCTTCTCGCAGATGGTCGAGAACGGCGAGTTCGCCGAGTGGGCCGAGGTGCACGGCAACCGCTACGGCACCACCGTCGTCGCAGTGCGTGAGGCGCTCGACGGAGGCCGGCACGTGTTGTTCGATGTCGACTATCAGGGAGGCCGTCAGATCAAGGCCAAATTCGAGAAGGAGGCGGTGCTGGTGTTCGTGCTGCCACCGTCGCTGGACGAGCTCGAGCATCGCCTGCGCAAGCGCGCCACCGACGCCGCCGACGTGATCGAGCGGCGCCTGGCCAAGGCGCGAGACGAGCTCAAGCACTACAGCCTGTATCAGTATCTCATCGTCAACGACGACCTGCCGCGCGCCTATGACCGCCTGCGCGCCATCTATCTGGCGGCCCAGTCGAGCATCGACCGCATGGGCCCCATCGCCGAGACGTTGGTGAAAGAAACCGAACGCACCCCGACGACGATCACGCCCATGGGCTCAGGGCCTGCCCTAGGGACGATTCCGACCAAGGTCTAGCTCCCTCGCTCTTTCCGTAGCGGAGCGTGGGCTGTGCCCATGCGAGCGTTGGAGGTTCGGAACCCTCTCAGGGTTCCGACGACAATAGCCGCACCAATTGCGTAACTAGTCGCGATGCGTTACGTTAACCGTTGCCCTAATGCAAACAGCGTCCGCCGTCGCCCAACCTTCCGCCATCGGTAGTCCCACCGACGAGCAACAGCGCCTCAAGGCGCTGCTGGAGAAGATTCGGGGGTACCATCCAACCGCGGATCTTGCTTTGGTTGAGCGTACTTACGAGTTTGCCGCCAAGGCTCACGAGGGCCAGCTGCGTAAGTCGGGCGATCCTTACGTCGTTCATCCACTGGGTGTTGCGACAATCATCGCCGAGCTCAAGCTGGATGTGCCGTCCATCTGCGCCGGCCTCTTGCACGACTGCGTCGAGGACACCTCCGCCACCACCGAAGACATCACCCGCCTGTTTGGCCAAGAAGTCTCGTTTCTCGTCGAGGGAGTGACCAAGCTCGGCAAGATTCCGTGGAACAACAAGGAAGAACGGCAGGCAGAGAACTTCCGCAAGATGCTCCTGGCGATGGCCAAGGACATCCGCGTCATCTTGTTGAAGCTGGCCGACCGCGTCGACAACATGCGCACCCTCGACGCCATGGCGCCGGAGAAGCAAGAGCGCATCGCCCGCGAGACGATGGAGATTTACGCGCCCCTCGCCAACCGCCTCGGTATCCAGTGGATCAAGATCGAGCTGGAGGATCTGTCCTTCAAGTACCTGTATCCGAAGGAGTACGCCGACCTCCAAGAGAAGCTGACCAACTATCACAAGGAGCGACTGCGCTTCATCGACGAGGTCGCCGATATTTTGAAGGCCGAGCTGGTCGAGGCTGGCGTCGATTGCCAGGTCTACGGGCGGCCAAAGCATCTGTGGTCGATTTACCAGAAGATGTCGAAGACCGGGCGCGAGCTGGAGCAGCTCTTCGACATCGTCGCTTTCCGGGCGATCGTGCCGTCGGTCCGGGCGTGTTACGAGACCCTCGGCGTCGTGCACTCCAAGTGGACACCGATCCCGGGCCGCTTCAAAGACTTCATCGCCTTGCCCAAGGCGAACATGTATCAGTCGCTGCACACGTCGGTGATTGGGCCGCGCTCCGAGCGCATGGAGGTCCAGATCCGGACGCTGGAGATGCATCGCGTGGCCGAAGAAGGCATCGCGGCGCACTGGCGCTACAAGGAAGGCCAGCCAAACCTCGACGGGGGAGGGCAGCAGGGCAAGGATCAGAAGCGCTTCGCGTGGCTCCGTCAGCTGATGGAATGGCAGCGCGACCTGAAAGATCCAACCGAGTTCATCGAGACGGTCAAGATCGACCTCTTCGAGGACGAGGTCTACGTGTTCACCCCGAAGGGCGACGTGAAGGCGCTGCCAAAAGGCGCGATTCCCATCGATCTTGCGTACGCGATCCACACCGAGGTCGGCCACCACTGTTCGGGCGCGCGCGTCAATGGACTCATCGTTCCGCTGCGCTACACGCTGCGCAACGGCGACACCGTCGAGATCTTGACCTCGCCGAACCAGAAGCCGAACAAAGACTGGGTCAAGTACGTGGCCACGTCGTCGGCCAAAGCCAAGATCCGGAACTACCTGCGCACCAACGAGCGCGAGAAGTCGAAGGCGCTCGGCAAAGAGCTCCTCGAGCGCGAGCTGCGCCGCTACAACGTCAGCTTCGCCAAGCTGGTCAAGTCGGGCGATCTCGACACGGCGGCCAACAAACTGCATTTGTCGACGGGGGACGATCTATTGATCGCCGTCGGCTACGGCAAGGTGCTGCCGTCGGAAGTCGTCGAGTCGGTGGTGCCGGCCGAGGAACGCCGCGCGCGCGAGGCCGAGCCGCAGACCGACGGCAAGACCGCCGCACAGCCTTCAGGCGAGCTGGTCAAGCGGGCGCTAGGACGTGCGGCGCCAAGTGGCATCAAGGTCGCCGGTGAGACCGACGTCCTCGTGCGATATGGCAAATGCTGTTCGCCCGTCGTAGGGGATCCGATTGTCGGCTTCATCACCCGGGGCCGGGGCGTGACCGTCCACACCCTGGGCTGTACCAAGGCCATGGATACCGATCCCGATCGCCGTGTCGACGTCGAATGGGACGGCAAGAAGACGCCGCGCCCCGTGTCCATTCAGGTGGTGTCGGCCGACAAGCCAGGCATTTTGGCCCACCTGTCCCAGTCGTTCAATCAGCTGGGCGTCAACATCAGCCAGGCCAACTGTCGCTCCACCGACGACAACCGCGCCGTCAACTCCTTCTCTTTTCAGGTCCAGGACTTGGAGCAGCTCAAATCGGTCATGCGCGCGCTCCAGCGCATTTCTGGCGTCTTCTCGGTCAGTCGACTGTAACCGAGGCTGCAGCCGCTTGACTTCAAGCGGCTGGCGCGGTACGTACCCGCCTCTTTCGAACACCCGCCCCCGCGCAAAAGGAACGATCTCATGGCTTCCAACACGATGGCCACCTGGCACAAACGGGTCCGCTCGCACGTCAACATGGGCAAGAAGCGCAAGAACGCCGAAGCGCGGCACTCGACGCTGTCTGCGGCGGAGCTCTTCGCCGCTCTCGGTGAGCCGGGCAAGCCCGCTCCTGCCGCTGGCTCGGTGCCTGCGCTCCAGAAGCGCACCAAAGCGCCGACGCTGAAAAAGAAAGCCCCGGCCGCCAAGGCCGCACCCGCCGCCAAGTAACCGGCTCTGATTCTGCTTTTGCCGGCGCTGCAAGTCTCGTGGCAGGCTCGCTGTCTATCTGCATCCACAGCCTCGCTTTTTCCCTTGCGCGGCTTATCTACGCCTTATCTGACGCCTCACCTGGGCGACATCATCATTCTTTTGGACCCCGCGCTGACTGCGGGGTAACATCTTGGCGTCTTGCATTTGGGGTAGTGGATGCGGCTATGTCCGTCGTGCGGCAATTCTTATCCAGATGATGCGAATTTCTGTCCGATGGACGCGACCAAGTTGCCGCCTCCAGCGGCAGCCGTCGTGCCGGCGCCTGCAGCCGCGCCTGTCCTGACCGACGCTGGGGCCACGTTGCCTGACGCCAATGGTCTCGCGACCATCGGTGGACGCTTCGTGCTCGACAAGGGAGCGTCGACGCCCACGCCGACGGGAGCGCAGAGCCTGGCTCGCGACACCAAAGACGGTGGGGCCAAGGTGGTGGTCAAGATCGTGCCCACCACGGTGCTGCCGTCGCCAGCGATGATCGATCGGGCGTTGCGCGAGCTCAAACAGCTCGCCAAGGTCTCGTCGGATCGCATCTTGAAAATTGTCGATCAGGGCCGTCTCGAGGACGGCAGCGTCTATGTCGCCACCGAGTCGCTGCCCGGGGTCACGCTCGAGGCGTTGCTGGCCACGGACGCGCCGTTGCCGCTCGACCGTGCCTGCAAGATCGTGCTGCAGATCGGTGAAGCGCTGACGGAGGCGCAGAAGGTGGGCGTCATCCATCGGGATGTCTCACCGCGCTCGGTCTATGTCGGAGCCAATGATCAGGTGAAGGTTGGCGACTTTGGACTGGCCGAGCCGATCAGCGACAAGGTGTTCGGCTCGCCTGCCTATCTATCGCCCGAGCAGATTGAGGGTCGGCCCGTCGACCAACGCTCGAATATTTACAGTCTCGGCGCGCTCTTGTACCACGCGCTGACCGGCGCGCCGCCGTTCGTGGGCGACACCGACAGCGTGCTGCAGCAACATCAGACCGGTGCGGTACCGTCGGTGGCTACGGCGCGGCCGGATCTTCCTGCCGAGGCTGACAAGCTCCTCGGCAAGGCGCTCGAGAAGTCGGGCGGCCGTCGCCACTTGACCCTGCGCCAGTTGCTCACCGAGATCGAAGCCCTGTCGACGCGCAAAAGCACTGGCGCGCCGCCGCCGGCCAAACGCGCACCGGCAGCGACGGTGATGGGCCTGCCGGAGATGCTTCCGCCGCCAGCACGTGGTCGGGTCGAGCCCGATCTCGGCGGCGCGACCGTGCAGGACATGCCGGCCGTCGCTGCCCCCATCGCTTCGCCCACCCCAGCGCCGGCGCCGTCGGAGCTGAAGACCCTCATGGCCGACACCAAGCCGGCCGTCGCCCCCGAAGCGCCCAAGCCTGCTTTGGCGCCTCAGTCTCAGCCACAACCGCAGATCAACGCGTCGCCGCAAGTCCAAGCCGCCGTCGCTGCGGCGCAGACCAAGGTGCAACAGGCCAAGGCTGCGGCGCAGGCGTCGAAACCGCCCGCCAAGGCTGGCTTCCGCGAGACGGCTTGGTTCAAAGCGGGCGAGCTCCAGGAAGAGTTCGACAAGGCCGCCGCCGAGGCTGCCAACGCTAGCGGAGGCGATCCGTTGGCGCGCTCCGGCACCACCGGGGAGCATGCAGTGGTCGGCGGTGAGGTCGACGTCAACAAGCTCGACGTGACGGCGCAGGATCGCGCACGCCTGTCGCTCAAGACTGGCGCCACGCAGGCGATGGCGGTGATCAAAGCGCCGGTGGCTGGCTCCGTTGGTGAGCAGATGAACGAGGAGGAGATGCTCGCCGAGATCGACTCCTCGAAAAAGTGGTTCATCATCGCCGGTGTCGGTATCGGCGCGGTGGTGGTGGCGGTGGTGTTGTGGCTGGTGCTGAGCAAGAAATCAGACGCCAAGGTCGATCCGCCCAAGGCCGATGTCACCACCAAGACGGAAGCCGTCCCCACCGGAACGCAGCCGGTGCTGCCAGCCAAAACGGAGCCGAAGCCGGACACGAAACCCGACGTCAAAATCGAGAAGCCGAGCGGCGCAGGCGCTCAGGCATTGGCCGCCGCGGAGACGGCGATGGCGGCCAATAGTCTCAGCGAAGCCGTCGACAATGTCCTGAAGGCGCGCGCCGCTGGCGTCGACGCCAAAGCCGAAAAGAACGTCGAGCTGACCCTGGCCAAGGCTCTCAACAAGCAGGCTGTGGCGTCGAAAAAAAAGAAAGACCGCGCGAAAGAAGCCGAGGCGCGCGGCCTCATGGCCAAGCTCAAGAAGCGCTAGTTACGCCTTCGCCAGATCTTCGGCGTCGAGCTTGACGGCCATTGTGCCGAGGAGAACCTTGGCTCCGCCTTTGGCGTCGACTTCTTGAACGACGCCGGACTTGCCGGCGAACATGCCGCGCACCACACGCACGGTGTCGTTCTTCGCCAGACCCTTCTGTCGCTTGACCTGCTTTTCCTTCTGCAGCGTCTCGCGCATGGCCAGAAAGTCGTTGTCACGGGACCAGGCGATGAACTGATAGATGGCGCCGAGGTGGACCAGGTGTTGCTGCACCAGCGGCGTCAGCTCGGGCCCAAGACGCAAGGCTTCCTCGCGCGGCACGGCGAGCGAGATGGTGAGCAGCGGCGGGGCCATCGTGGCGCCAAGGGTGGCATTCCGGCCGAGCTCGGCCAGCACCGCACGCAAGCGCTCGACGTCGATCTGCGCCGTCGCTGTCGAGGCCGAGCCCGTGGTGCCAATCTGAAACCCGTCCGGCATGGCGGCGATCAGCGCGAGAAGCTTTTCACGCTCGAAATGGTCCTCGCATTTGCGCTCGAGGTTCTGTCGGTCGATGCGCGCATCGGGGTGAAGCTTGACCGCCACCTCGAGGGCCTGGTGCGTCAGCGTGATCGCCAGAAAAACGTGGTTGCGCTGCGGCGTGGGATCGTCGATCAGCGACGCCAGCGTCTTCTGCTTGTCCAGGATGGCGTCGAGCTCGCGGCGCGCGCCTTCGTTGCGCGACAAGAACAGATGCTGCGCTTCGACCTGGCGATGGTTCCACAACGCCGGATGCTCGCCAGACGCGTCGAGGGCGAGCGGCGATCCATCGGCCGACAGCAAGCCTGGTTGCAAGGCTTTGCCGAGGACGAGGAGGCGTTGTTTGACCTCGAGACGCTCGCGGTTGAAGACGTTGGACTTCCACTTCTTCGGCGCGTACGCCTCGAAATCGGCGACGATCAGGCCGGCGAACATGGCGGCGGAGTATGCGCACCTGCCCGAGACCGTGTCAATGCGCGTCTAGAAGCGAAGGATGGGCAGCGTCTGGCGGCGACCGGCAGCATAGTCTGCACGGGCTGAAACGACGTCGGCAAGGCTCACCGCCTCGACGAGCGGCCCCAGATCGAGCTGTCCACGCACGACCAACGCGGCGAGCTCGGGGTAGAGATCCGGATGACAAGCTGTCGCGCCGAAGAGCAAGGCTTCGTCGGTCACGAAGGTATTCCACGACGCCGCCGGCGCAAAATCGATGCTGCGCCCGTCAAGCCCGTCGACGAACGCCACGGCGCCACCCGGGCCTGCGAGACCCAGCGCAAGTGCACGACCCCCGGCGCTGCCGCTGGTCTCGATGATCCGGCGGCCCGAGGCTGGGCCAGCGTCGGCGGGAGTGGAGGGGATGGCGCCTTTGGCGAGGCCGATGGCGACGGCAACGCGGGCGCGCGCGCCGTCACCGACCACGATGAGGGGCCGACCAGGCTCGAGTCCGAGGCGCATCAAGGCGCCAAAGACCGTCGCAGCCTCGTGCGCCAGATAGGCGGCGCGCCACAGATCATCGTCAGTCCAATCGGCGGGCCACAATGGCGGTTCCAGTGAGAGTAAGAAACGCGCTGGCACCAGCTCGTGCGTGGCGAGGCCATTGCGAGAAGCCTTTGCGGCGCAACCGGCGGCCCGTCCTCGACGGCAAGGCTCACAGTCGCCGCATGGCAAGAGGGCAGGGATGACGACCCGCCGACCTTGCCAGTGGGCAGCGGCCTCGCCAGCGTCGACCACGCGTCCGCACGAGCTGCGATTGGGTTCTGCACCGAGGGCCACCGCAACGACCTCGACGACCACATCCGCCGGACCTGGCGCGGGTAGAACCAACGCCTCGGAGACGAGCTCGGGCGCGAACCGAAAGCGTTGCAAGCTAGCTGTGGTTCGTATCGTCGTCGAGAACGTCGCCGATGTCGATCTCGTTGGACTTGTCGGCATCGTACATGGGAGCCGCTACCGGGGCCGGCTCGTACTCGGGCTCGGGCGCTGCGGCTGCGGCGATTGGTGCTGCGACGGACGCCTGGACAGCGACGGGGGCTGCCGCCGAGGACATGGGCGGCTGGGCCGGATTGGCGGTGTACGCATCGAGGGCGGCGGACAGCTCTTCGAAAGGAATCATCGCCGCGATGGTACCCGCTCAGTCAAGTATGGTCCAGCGCAGGGTGCTGAGGATGCCATTGCGCTCGACCTCCACCGTGAGCGACGGTGCCGAGCGCATGGCCTGCCACAGCTCGATGAGATCGTCGGGACGCTCGAGCGAGTGCCCGTTCACTTTGACGATCACGTCGCCGGTTTTGAGCGGCCCATCGCTGAAGATCTGGTCGCGCGGCGAGAAGGCCACGATGCGCCAGCCGGCAAACCGCCCCTGTTTGAGCCGTGCTTCGGTGGTGATTCGGCGCAAGAAAGCGCCTGGCGCTGCGTCGAGGGTGCGATTCACTTCGCCGCGCAGCAAGGTGAATGGCGCGCGTGGTGGGGACACCGGCAGCGTCGCCGTCGGGATGGGCTCGCTCGGCGGGTCTCTGCCGACGTCTTCTGCCATGGGTGTTGGAGTCTCTGGGACCCGATCGGGAGCCACGGTGTGGGTTGCGCAACCGGTTAGACAGATCCACAGCCATGCTCGGTTCACGAAAGCACCCTCTCCATCTCGGTCCACAGTGCGGCAAAGACGACGTCTGGCGATGGGCTTCCATCGATGACCACCACCCGTTCCCCTTCCGCCACCGCGCGATCGGCCTCTCGACGGTAGGCGCTCGCCACCTGTTCCTGAAACGACAGGGCGTCGAAGAGCTCCTCCGGCCCGCCGCGCAGTCGTCGGCGTTCGGCAGCAACGGCAGCCGGCACCTCGATGAAGAGCGTGAGATCGGCTGGCATGGCGCGCGCATTCCACGCCAAGACGTCGGCGCGCGGCACGTCGACGGTCTGATAGGCCAGCGACGACATCACATAGCGATCGCTGACCACATGAATGCCTTCGGCCAACCGCGGACGGATCTCACGGGCCAGATGATCCAGTCGATCAGCGGCGAAGAGCAGGCCGATAGCGGCTTTGTCGACGGGCGCATGCGCGCCGCGCAGGATGGCACGCAGCTCGGCACCGATTGGCCCGTCGCTGGGCTCACGCGTGGCATAGGCGGGGCGGCCCGAAGCCGCGAGGGCTTCGACGAGGCGCGAGGTCTGAGTGGTGGTGCCGGCACCATCCACACCCTCGATCACGATGAACTTTCCGCTGCTTATTTGGGTGGGAACGGTCGACACGGGTTGTGACGGTACCGGCGACGGTTTAGACTGGCAAGCCTGATGGATGCACAAGGGCCGCTGGGCGGCTCACCTGACCGTCACCGTTCGCTGAGCGGCGACGGCGGCAATCTGAAGTACGTGATGGTCGGCCTGGTGCTGGCCGTGGCCGGTGCGTTCATCTACGTGCAACGTCACTACGGCGCCGCCGAGACACCCACACCACCGACGGTGGCCGCGCCGACGCCAGCAGTGACGCCTGCGCCGGTCGCTGTCCCCACCCCGCCCAAGGCCGCCGATTCCGCTCCGGCTCCAGCTACTTCGCCGAAGATGGTCGTGCAGCCGCTCGATCCGCCCGCCGAGCCGAAGCCCGTTCACGCCAAGGCGCCCAAGAAGCATCGCGCCCCGCCACGCACCGCATCGTCGTCGCTGCCACATCTGCCGAGCCCGCCGCCCGGCGACGACGGCTAGCCTGCCGCTGGCTCTGGCCGGCGTCGCAGCCGAAACCAAGCGACCGCCAAAGCCAAGACCGTCGCACACAGCGCGCCGAGGATGAGCCCGATGCGCAGTCGTCGTCGGTGCTCACCCGCCACCGACAGCCGACCTTCGATGGCTTGAATGCGCGCTTGCGCCGCAATCGCATCAGCCCCGTCGAGCCCCAGCTCACGCGCCTGGCGCAGCAGGGCCAAGGCCTCGCTCTTGGCCCCGTCGCGCCGTCGCTGTTCGCCGAGTTGATAGTACGCGTGCGCCATGCGAGCCCGCCCTTGCCCATCGGGTTCTGGGTTCAACGCCAACAACTCCCGATAGCCGTCGACAGCTGTCTTCCAATCGCCTGCCGCCGCGGCCGCATCAGCCGCCGCCCGCGGTGCCGTCCATTCCGCTGCGCGTCGCTGGTCATAAAGAGCAAACAAGCGTGTCGTCATGGACTGCACCGTTTCTTTGGCCTCGGGATCTTCGTCGGTGACCTCAGCGAGGCGCTTGCGAATGGCAAGCTCGGCTATCTCGCGATACGTGAGGTAGTCGGGCTTTTCCTCGACCTCTTCGCGTCCACCCGGGAGCTTGCGTTTGCGACGCGGCGCCGGCGGTGGCGGTGGCCCGGTCACATAGCCGAGCCATGCCGCGCGCGCCTCTCGCCGCACGCGGTGGCTGTTGGCGTCGACCTGATCGAGAATGGGCTCGACAGCGTTGAGCGCCAGCGCCTCGCCGTAGGCGTGGACGATGAGCCCGCGCAGCTTGTCGTCGGGCGCTCCGGAGATGGCTTTCCGAGGCTGCGCCAGATCCATGCGGTCGAGCTGATAGGAGGCATAGCGTCGCTGTTTGGGCGGACCCTTGGCATACATGAGCCGCACCAGCGGCGGCACTGCCACGCTCTCCAGGCTGCGGATCTGCCGCCCGCACTCGTCGCGAAAGACGCCCTCGTCAGCAAACGCTTTGGCGAACAGCGTCGGCACCACCTCGGCACGCTTGGAGGCCGCCAGCGCCCGCATCACCACGACGACTTGCAACGCTTCGCTGCGCGCCAGCACCACCTCCGCGGTGGTGGTCGTAGCAACGGCCGGTGGCAGCGACTTCTTCCCGCGTACGGGTGGGTTGGGATCGGGCGGCGGCAACAGCAACTGCGGCGCGTCCAGACTCATCTCTTGCAGCGCGGCCAACCAGTCGAGCAGCTCAGGGTCGTGCGGCGGTGGACGCTTGGCGCGAGGCTGACCAGCGACGGGGGGAGGCGGCACCCAGCGTGGCTCGGGCTTGCGAACCCACATGGGATCGCTGCCTTTCCAGTTGGGGATCTGCGCCCACATCTCGAGAAAGAGCGTACGGAAGACATCGGGCCGGCTGCTGAGGGGTTGCTGCAACGTCTGGGTGAGAAAGGCGAGATCGGCTTCGTCGGCCAACGCGCCGCGGGCCATGATCCGTTGGGCTGCCGCTATGCGCAAAGGTGCTGTCGGAGATCTGAGGAGCTTCAGCTCAGCGTCGAGCGTCTCATCGCAAGGAGCAGCCGACCCAGACAGCGAACACGTCGCCAACGAGATCCAACAGGCAACCACCGGGCCGAGGCGCACCCGTCGGTATTAGCCGCCGTGAGCGGTCAGTGCAAGATCCGCATGCGTGTCATGCCTGGGGTCTCGGCGGGCTCGGCCTCGAACTCGGTGAAGCGGACGGCCATCCCGGTCAGCGATCGCGCCTCTCCGCCGTCGGTGAAGTTGAGAAAATAGTGATTTTTGACGTCGCCGCGGGCCACGATGGACGCCTGAGAGTCCGGCATCCAAAAATGGATGCGGACCTCGGTGCCGAGGGGGAGGGTCTCCTGGACCTCGAGGAGGATGCCGCCAGCGGAGATGTTGCGCGCCATGGCGTTCACCTCGCCGAATTCCTCGCTGGAAACCACGACCGGGAAGACCTTTTCGAAGCGCATCCACTGCCGCTTGTTGCTCGCTGGTGTCATACAGGCACCCTAACGTGGTAGGTCTATGAAGTCAAATATCCTACATGTAGGAACATGTCCTCCTGTGACCAAAGGAGACCTTGGGCCTACACATCTCCTTGCCTGGCGCAGAGATCCACATCAAGATCAGGCAGATGCGTATGCTCTGGAGTGTGGGGATCTTGGTCGGCCTGGCCGTGGCAGCTCCGGCGTTTGCTGAAGGCGTGTGGCTAGGCCTCGACCTGGATCCGCACCCTGGTGGTGGCGTCAGCATCGCCGGTGTGTTGCCCGACTCGCCTGCGGCCGCCGCCGGCCTTCATCGTGGTGACGTGCTGGTTGCCGTCGACAAAAAGGCCGTCTCCACGCCCGAAGACGTGGTGGCTCTGGTCCGCAACGGCCACGTAGGCACCAAGCTCAAGCTCGGCGTCTCGACGGCCACCGGCCTCGAGCGTGTCGTCGAAGTCTCCTTGGCCGAGCGGCCGAGCGGTCGCGAGATCCAAGGCAAGCTCATCGGCCACGCCGCCCCCGACTTTGCCCCCAGCGTACAATCCGGTGAAAAAGTAAGTCGTCTGTCGTCGCTGAAGGGGCAGGTCGTCGTACTGGATTTCTTCGCCACCTGGTGCCGGCCATGTGTGGCGGCGATGCCGCATTTGCAGGGTCTGCACAAGAAACTCGGGGCACGCGGGCTCCGTGTCCTCGGCATTTCGTCGGAAGCGCCCGAGGTGGTGGCGGGTGCGGCGCAGCGCTTTGGCGTCGACTATCCGCTCGCCTCCGACGAGAGCGAAGAGGTCAGTCGGCAATATCGGATCTCGGCCATCCCGACCATGGTGGTGGTCGACCGTCGCGGAGTGGTGCGGAATGTCTCGGTCGCCGACCTCGACGCCGTCGACGCCGCCATCGAGGCGGCGCTGGCCACTCGCTGACGTGCAGACCCGCCTTCTCGAGTTCGTCGAGCTGTGCCGCAAGAACGGCATCCGCGTTTCGACGGCGGAGGCGCTCGATGCCGTCAGAGCCGTCACCTCCGTCGGCATCGACGACGCCGCGACGCTGCGCGGTGCGCTCGAGGCCACCCTGATCAAGCGCGAGGTCGACGCCGCGCCATTTGCCGAGCTCTTCGATCTCTTCTTCTTCCGGAAGAGCGCTTTTCTGAAGCCGAGCGGGCAGGGCGAGTCTCCTCCGCTGGTCGAGGCATTGCGTCAGGCTGGTTTTTCCGACGAAGAGCTCGAGTATCTGTTGGCCATCTTGGCCGACGAAGCCGCGCGGATGTCGCCGCTCGCCCGCCTCGGGATGGGCCTGGCCAAGACCAACGTCGAGGCGCTCATCCGGCTCGCTGGCTTGCAGATGAATTTCGATCGGCTGCAGAACCCGCTGCAAATTGGTTTTTTCAGTCAGCAGCTTCTCGAACAGATGAATTTCCGCGGCGCCACCGAAGAGCTCAATGCCGTCGAGGGCGCACTCGCCCGCAAGCTCGGCGACGAGAAAGCCGCTGCGGTGATCCGCGCGGCCAAGGAGCATCTCGACTCCTTGCGAAGCCGGGTGCGCGGCTATGTCAAAGACGAGTTCAACCGCCGTCAGGTTCAATTCATGGACGAGATGCGCCGCCAGATCCTGGCCAACAAGCCCTTTGGCACGCTGACCGAGCGCGAGCTCGACCTTCTGCGCGAAGAAGTGACACGGCTCGGCCGCAAGCTGCGCGATCAGGCCAGCCGTCGCCAGCGACCTCGTCGCCGTGGCCGCCTCGACGCCAGACGCACCATGCGTCGCGCGATGGCCACCGGCGGCGTGCCGTTTCGGCTGATCTACCGTCGACGAAAGCCAGATCGGCCGAGCCTGGTCGTGCTCTGCGATATCTCCGATTCGGTGCGCCATGTGTCGCGCTTCATGCTGCAACTGGCGTACACGCTGCAAGAGATGTTTGCCCAGGTGCGGTCGTTCGTGTTCGTCAGCGATCTCGGCGAGTGCACGTCGCTGTTTCGCGACTACGAGCTTCACGAAGCGGTCGATGTGGCCTACGCCGGCGGCATCGTCAACGTCTACGCCAACAGCAACTTCGGGCGCGCTTTTGCGCAGTTTGCCGACGAGCATTTGCAAGCGGTGGGGCCGCGTACCACCGTCCTCGTCATCGGCGACGGCCGCAACAACTACAACGCGCCCGAGGCCTGGGCCCTGGCTGCCATCGCCGAACGCGCCAAGCGCCTGGTGTGGCTCAATCCGGAGCCGCCGGCGTCGTGGGCCTTTGGCGATTCGGCCATGCGCGACTACGAGCCGCACTGCGACAAGGTCGAGTCCGTGAACGATCTCACGTCGCTGACAAAAGCTGTCGACGACCTCCTCGCTTGACCCTGTAACACGCGGCAGCTAGGCTCGTACCTCCGCGATGGATAGCGCCCGCCTCAAACGCGTCTACATCCAGAACTTTGGCTGTCAGATGAACGACTACGACGTCGATCGCATGATCGAGCTGTTGCGCGCCGACGGCTGGTCGATGGCGGCCACGCAAGAAGAGGCTGAGCTCATCGTCCTCAACTCGTGCTCCATCCGCGAAAAGTCAGAGCAAAAAGTCGCCTCTGCGGCGGGTCGGCTGCGTGAGCTGAAGTCGCAAGGCGTCATGGTTGCCGTCGGTGGTTGCGTGGCCCAGCAAGAAGGCGGCCGGCTCTTGCAGCAGATTCCGACCGCCGACATCGTGTTCGGCCCCGACCAGATTCCGCGCTTGCCCGAGCTGGTACGCCGCTTTCGCGTCGATCGTCGGCGCCTCGCCGATACCTCGGTCATCGACGTGGAGGACTACCAGTTTCTCGACGCCGATCCGTTGCCCAGCGACGTACGGGTCACGGCTCTGGTCACCATTCAAAAGGGTTGCGACAACCACTGTGCGTACTGTGTCGTGCCGGTCACGCGCGGTCGTGAGGTGTCGCGGCCCGTCGACGAAGTGGTGGCCGAGGTCGAGCGCTTCGTCGCGCTAGGCAGCCGCGAGGTCACGCTCATCGGGCAGAACGTGAACTCCTATCACGGCGCTGGCACGCCCGACGGAGACGACTTTGCCGAGCTGCTACGGCGGGTGAATGCCGTCGAGGGCCTTTATCGCATTCGCTACACCACGTCACACCCCAAGGACTTCACCGCCAAGGTGGCCGACGCATTCCGAGACCTCGCCAAGATGGCGCCGTTTCTCCATCTGCCGGTGCAGTCGGGCAGCTCGCGCACCTTGAAGCGGATGGTGCGCGGCTACACCCGCGACGAGTATCTGGTCAAGCTCGAGCGGGCACGTGCAGCGTGCCCAGACCTGTCGCTGTCGACGGATATCATCGTCGGCTATCCAGGTGAAACCGACGCCGACTTTGGCGAGACCATGTCGCTTTTGCGCGACGTGGGCTACGACAGCATTTACTCGTTCGAATACTCCGAGCGGCCCGATACGCCAGCGCTCAAGCTCGCGCATCGTGATGATGTGCCGGCCGACGTGAAAGGCGCGCGTCTGCAAGCCGTGCAGGGTCTGCAGCGTGAGATCACCGCCCGCCGGCTGGGGCGCTTCGTGGGCCGTGTGGCCGAGGTTCTCGTCGAGGGCCAGTCGCGGGCTGGCCAGGGTCAGCTCTGCGGGCGTCTGGGTGGCAACGAGATGGTCAATTTCCTCGGCGATGCGGCCCTCATCGGCCGCCTCGTGCCTTTGCGTATCGTCGCTGCGTTCACCCACACGCTGCGCGGTGAAGTGGCTGGCCCCGCGCTGCCCGACGTCGACGTCCGTCGCCTTCCTGTGCGTCGCAATCTGCCTGTGCTGGCCTCGTGACTGGCGTCCGACGGCCCCGACGGCAACCGAGGACCGCGCGTGATCTGCTCTTGGCCATGCAGGTCACACAGCTCACCATCGATCCGTTTACCAAGCTGCCAATGGTAATCCTGCAAGCCGTGGATGGGCATGTGTCGATTCCCGTCGATGTGGGCATGAGCGAAGCCTCGACCATTGCCGCCCAGCTCGAACGCGTCGCTCTCGACCGACCGATGACCCACGATCTCATCAAAGAGATCCTGGTCTGTTGTGGCGCCGATATCGAGCGCGTCGAGCTCGACGATGCACGCGGCGGCACAATGTATGCGGCGCTGGTCGTCAAGGGGCGGCTCTCGAAGTCGTCCAAACGTTCGGGGCGCGCCATGCGGCCGAGACGACCAATCAGGATTGACGCGCGACCCTCCGACGCCATCGCCGTAGCGCTCCGGACCGGGGCGCCCATCTTCGTGCGCCGCAAAGTGCTCGACTATGCGCGCGGTCTCGAGCAGAAGGCGCTGCCGCGGTTTTCTACGCGGCAATCACTGCCATACTCGGATTCCCTGGCGCCGACATTGACAGGCGCGGCCGCCCTGTCCAAGCGTGAGCTCAAACAACTCCTCGCCACACTCAGCGACGAGAATTTTGGCAAATGGAAGATGTGACGACGTGACGACGTGAGCTTGCCTGAAAAAAATCCGCTGCACCGCGGACTCATCCGCGGCTTCGGTGGTCGCCGTCCGCAAGTCGATCCGACCGCCCTCGTGGTGGAGACCGCCGTCGTCATCGGCGACGTCGAGATCGGTGCGCGCTCCAGCCTGTGGTTCGGCGCAGTCCTACGCGGCGATGTCTTCAACATCCGCGTCGGTGAGGACACCTCGATCCAGGACAACAGCGTCATCCATGTCACCCACGATCGCTTCGCCACCCAGGTCGGATCTCGCGTTACCGTCGGGCATTCGGTCACGTTGCACGGCTGTACCATCGGCGACCAGTGCATCATCGGCATGGGCGCGGTGGTCCTCGATCAAGCGGTCGTCGGCGACCGGTCCATTGTTGGCGCAGGTGCGCTGGTCACCCCTGGGACCAAGATTCCGCCCGGCTACCTCGCGGTCGGCTCACCGGCCCGGCCCAAACGCCCGCTCACCGACGACGAATTGGCCTGGCTCGACGCGTCGGCCTTGCACTATGTGGAGCTGGTCCGCGCCTACGCAACCGATCCCGACTGGGCCTAGCCGCAGCACCAGGCCACGCAGCGCACCCGACGGGCATTGACCCGGGCGAGCCACGCGGAGTAACGTATTAGCAGAGTGCGCATTCGCGATCTTGTAGGGGGGCTCCTCTTGGTCGCGCTCGTAGGCGGCCTGGCCCGCGCTGACCGGCTCCAAGATCTCTGCCGCGCGTTGACCCAAGATCCCTCGTACAAGGTCCGCGTCCAGGCGGCCCTCATCCTCGGCAAGATGGCCGACAAACGCGCACTCGACTCGCTGAAGGTCGCACTCCGCGACGAGAACGAGTCGGTGCGCGGCGTCGCTGCGACCTCACTCGGGCGCATCGGCGATCGCGACGCTCTCAGCGCGCTGCAAGCGGCGCAGGCCGACCCTTCCGAATTCGTGCGTAGTCAGGCCAAGAAAGCAGCCGACATGATCCAGGCCTCGGCCGGTCTCAGCGACGGAGGCGGCGTCACGTTGACGGTGGGGTTTTCCGGCAAAGCACCTGGCAACGACATCGTGCGCGGCGCCCTGCTTCGGGAGCTGGCGCGCATCTCCGGCGTGACCATGGCCGAGGGAAACGCCGCCGTTGGCAAACACGGACACAGCTTCGTCGTCGACGGCTCGGTTCAGCGACTGAGCGCCGGCGGCGGACAAGTCGATTGCGACATCAAGGCCTGGGTGGCGACCAACCCCGACAAGGCCATCAAGATGCTAACCACCGAAGGCGCGTCGCTGTCAGCGTCGGGCGGAGAAGTCGAAGGCGCGAAACGCGAGTGTCTCAAGGCCGCCGCCGAAGCCATCAAAGAGGACGTCGGCAAATTCTTGAGAACGGTCAAGTAGTCGTGAAGACTTGGTGGAAGGACTAAAAGGAGCAGTCATGGCAGAGGGGGCACCATCTTCGGCTTACCGACGTAGCGTCAAAAACTACCTCCTCAACCTGAGGTATCAGCTGAAGTTTACGCTGACCATGGTCGGCGTGGCGCTGACGCTGACTGCGGGTCTGGGCTACATCGTCATGAGCAAGGTGTGGGAGTCGTCGCGCCTGGCTTTGCAGCAGCTCGACACGTCCGACTCCCAGGTCGCGGCCAACATGGCGGCTGACGATCGGCTGCTGCTTTATACTCTCATCGGCTTTGCCGTGATCTTGTCGGTGGTTCTGTCGGTGTATGGCATCGTGATGACCCACAAAGTGGCCGGGCCGCTGCACAAGGTTTCGCTCCACCTCGACAAGATCCGCGACGGCAAGCTCGGCGTGGTCTACGACCTGCGCAAGGGCGACGAGCTCGTCGATTTTTTCGCGCATTTCAAGAGCGCCCACGACGCCCTCCGGCACCGCACCGAGGCCGACATCGCGCTGCTCGATCAAGCCCTCAAGTCCCTCGGCGATTCGCCCGCCACCGCCACCCTCAAGAGCGAGCTCACCGCCGCCCTCAAAGCCAAGGCCGAGTCGCTGGTGTAGTCGGTTCTGGTGGTATAACCGCCGCATGTCGAAGATCTTCCTTCTCACATCCTTGCTCTTCACCACCGTCGCTGCCGCCGAGACTGGCAGCAGCAGCATGCCGATGTCCTACGAAGCACTCATGGCAGCGCCGCTCGGAACCTGGGCCGAATACACGACCACCATGCAGGGCTTCACCAAGCCGATGGTGAATCGCTATTCTCTCGTCGAGAAAAGCAAGAAACGCATGACGCTCGAGGTGGAGGGCAGTGGCCCCATGGGCGCCATGCTGATGCGGATGGAGTTCGAGCCGGCCGGCAAGGATGCCTGGAAGCTGGCCCATGCACGCCTGTCGGTGAACGGCGGCGAGACCAAAGAGTGGCCGGTCGTGACCACCAATCCGCCGCTCAAAAAAGGCGAGCTGCTTGGCGAAGTGATTGGCAAGGTGACGTCGGTGGCGGTGCCGGCCGGCAGCTTCGACTGTCAGCAATTCAAGAAGAAGGTCAATCAGGGCAACCTGAACATGGTGGTGAATCTGTGGATCAACGACACCGTGCCGCCGATTGGCCTCGTCAAGCAGACGGACGACACGGGCAAGATGGTTACGGTGCTGACCACGACTGGCAAAGGGGCTGTGGCCAAGATGACGTCCAAGCCCGGCAAGGTCGAGACGGCCAAGCCGGCGGCTAAGCCGTAGCTTCCACCGGCGTCGGCTGCTCGACGAGCGTCGTGCCGTCGATGTTGTGCACGCGCGGCCGTCCCAAGAGCTCGAGGATCGTCGGAAACGTATCCACCGAGCGCGGCGTCCGCTCGACGATCGGGTGGTTGATCGCAAACGGCACCAGCATGTGATCGCGGTGCAGCGAGCCGTGGCAGCTCTTGTGGGTCACGCGGCCCTCACGCGGGCGCAGATCGTAGCCCTTGGTGGCCGAGATCAAGAAGTCGCCAGCGCGCGGCGAGTCGAATACCTGCGCCACCTGAACCGGCGCATCGGGATAGTCGGTGCCAACGGTGAGACGGAGGGCTTCGGCACGATTCATCTCGGCCGGCAGGGCGCCGTAGCCGAACGGATCGCTGCCATGGACCCGATAGGTGACGCGGTCGCCGACGAGGGTGATGCTGGCCTCGCCTCGACGCGATCGGACCCGAACTTCACCAGTCGAATGGGGCCGGTAGATCACATGATCGATGGCGGTTTCGGCCAATAGATCGTCGAGGAGCCCCGGGTTCTGCGCCAACAGCTCATCGCCTGACGGCCGATCCGACCAGCGCCCCGAACCCTTCAAATAGATGTGTCCCATGCCGTTGCCGGCCACCATCACGGCCGCGTCCGCGCCCATCCAGCGCTGGAGCTGCTTCGGGAAATACAACGTCTTGTGGCCACGTTTCTCGATGAACTTCTCGAGCTCGAAGTGCTCGTGCACCTCGGTGTGGCCGTGATCGGCCCCGAGCACCAAGAGCGAGCGGTCGAGGTGGCCCATGGCGCGGAGCTGTGCGCACAGACGGCCGAGGGTGCGGTCGAACTTCAAGAACGCCCCACGCACGCGATCCGAGAAGGGCCCGTGATGGTGCGAGTACTCGTCGATGGAGTAGGTGGTGTGGAAGGTGAACTTCTCCTCGTGACGGCGCGCCGCCCGCAGCAGAAAGTCCTCGCCCCCTTCGTCGATGTGATCCCAATCGCCGGTGCGAAAGAACTTCAAGACCGCTGGAATCCGGCGAAAATACGCGGCATTGCGACGCATGCCGGTGCCGCGAGAGACACCAGAAAAAATGTTCGAAGAGGGCTTGATGATCTCGAACAGCGTCTTGGCGTCCTTGGAGAGATCGCGATCCATCAGATAGCTGCCGAGGCCGTGGTAGTTGCGAAAGCGCATCAGCGACACCGGCCGTCGCTGATAGCGCTCGCGATCGAACCAGCGATAGCCGGGGATGTTGGCGCGACCAGGAAACAGACCGGTCAAGTAGGGCACGTAGGCCACGCCGGTCACCGACGGGAACACAGTCGTTGCCGCACGGAAGGCGCCTGGCTCGACCAGATAGCGCGAGACATTCGGCAGGTCGCCTTGCTTGAGCAGCTCCGCGAACGAGTCGTGACGCGCCCCGTCCACGAGGAAGAAGAACGCACGCTGAAAGCGGGCCTCAGAAAGACTAGACGGGGTGTTCATTGCTTCGTCCTATAGCCTTCCGTCCGACGGAAAGCTAGCCCGAACCCCGCCTTAACCGAGCACCACGTCGAGGCCGTAACTTCCGGCGTCGTAGGCGTCACGGGCGATGGACTTGACCAGCTCGTCGTCGTTGTCGTCGAAGCGGCGGATGTTGCGACGGATCCGGTGCGCCGCGCGACCACAGGCTGCCCGGCACAGCCGCGCCTCTCTTTCGGCTGCGGGCCCGCCTTTTTCGAGGATGCTCGCCGTGGTGCGCGAGATACAGGCGATCATCAGATACAGGTCGATGGTCATGTCGGCCACCCGACGCTGAACGTATTGCATTTCGGAGATCATCTTGCCGTGCTTGCGCAGGGTCTTTTCCACCTGTTTGGCCAGCTCGGGCACGCTGTCCTCGAACATGACCGTCTCGCGTTTGAGCATCTGGTGCGCATGCTCGACGGTCTTGTCGCCCACATATTGGGTCATGAGCTTGTCGACGACAAAGTCGATCGCGAGGCCATAACCCTTGAGCGGCCACTTGATGAATTCCGAGAGCTGAGCCAGCCGATCGCCGGGCCCCTGCATCCCCGATAGCGCGATGAAGCAGCGCAGGATCTCGTTGGTGCCCTGAAACACGAGGTGCACCCGCGCATCCCGTAGCAGGCGCTCGTAAGGATGATCGCTCATGAAGCTCTTGCCGGCGGCGATCGCGGCGGATTCGTTGACCACCCGCCACAGCATCTCCGAGCCGTACACCTTGCACATCGCGCTCTCGAGCGAATAGTCCTGCACGCCGCGGTCGACGAGCCCGGTGGTCAGATAGACCATCGATTCGGCGGCGAAGACGTCGAGCATCATGAGGCCGACTTTGTCTTTGATCAGGCCAAACTCGGAGATCGCCCGGCCAAACTGGTGGCGCTTGGTGGCGTGGCCGATGGCGAGCTGCATGACCTGATCGGCTGCGCCTAGAGTGCTGGCCGCAGCGACGAGACGGCCGGCGTTGAGGACGCCCATGGCGACCTTGAAGCCGCCGCCGACCTGGCCGAGGACGTTCTCGGCGGGCACCAGGACGCCGGTCAGCGTCAGGCTGGTGGTCGAGGCGCCGCGCACGCCCAGCTTGGGCTCTTCGGCACCGACGGTGACACCGGGCATGCCGCGCTCGACGAGAAAGGCGGTGATGCGATCGGTGCGTTCGCCTTGGCGCTCGACCTCGGTCTGGGCGAACACGGTGTAGAGACCGGCGATACCGCCGTTGACGATCCAGATCTTGTGGCAGTCGAGGACGAAAGATCCGTCGGCCTGGGGGATGGCGCGACCCTTGATCGAAGCGGCGTCCGACCCCGAGTTGGGCTCGGTGAGCGCAAAGGCCGCAACCAGCTCGCCCGAAGCCAAACGGGGCAGATAGCGGCGGCGCTGTTCGGCGCTGCCATGCAGCAGGAGACCGCGGGTGCCAAGCGCTTCGTGGCCTGCCAGGCTGACACCGACCGAGGCATCGATGGAAGCGATCTCTTGCAGCGCGCGCGCGTAGCTGGTGGTGCTGAGTCCCAGGCCGCCTTCGCTCGAGGGAATCGACAGACCAAACAGACCGAGCTTCTTGAGCGCCTCGAGCAGCTCTTGCGGCAGCCGCGCTTCGCGGTCAATACGCGCAGAATCAATGTCTGATTTCGATAGTGTATGAATCTTTCCGAGAAGATCCTTTAAGCGCTCCCGCTCGCCCGCCGCGATGCGCGGGTAGGGGATCACCATCGACTCCGGGATGTGTCCGAAGAACAGACTCTTCGAAAAACTGGAGGGACTCTTGGCGTCCATCAAGCTCCTTGGGGTCGACGGCGCCTGAGCAACATCACGATCAGGATGCCGAGCGAGCCGATTGCGAACAACTGCGAGGTGGAGACGATCCCGGCGAGCTTGCCACGCTCGGCGTCATCGCCGCGAAAGAACGTCTCCATCCCGAGGCGCAGGACGCTGTAGAGGCCGAGATAGAGCGCGAAGAGCGCCCCGGGTCGCGGACGGAGGCGGCGCGAAGCGATCAACAGGATCACGCAGATCAAAAAGAGGCCGGCGGACTCGTAGCCCTGCACGGGATGTCGCCAGTCCTCGGCGAGGAAGACCGACAGCGGATGATGCTCGTCGAGATGTCGGCCGTAGCAGCAACCGCCCATGAGACAGCCTACGCGTCCGAACGCGTGGCCGATGGCGATGCAAGGCGCGCCCAGATCGGCCATGCGCACCATCGAGACGCCAAAATGCCTGCAATACCAAAAGGCGGATCCGGCGCCGCCAAGCAGGCCCCCGTAAAAGACGAGGCCCGGCTGCTGGGCGAACAACGATGGATCGGCGATGAACTCGCGAAGATGAACCAGAATATAGAGGAGGGCGGCGCCAGCGATTCCACCGACGACACCGAGTAGACCGACGTGCAAAACATCGTCGCGCCCGATTTCGTAAAACCGGGCGCGACGAAGTCCTAGCAGGATTGCGACTGTGACGCCGACAATGATGAGCGCGCCATAGCTCTGAATCGGCCGTTCCCAACTGGCAACGTGAAGGCGAAAAAGCTCAGGATGCAAGGGGAGGAGGCGTGGTGTTACTTGTTCTTTGCAGCGTCTTCCATCGCCTTCTTGAAGGCGTCGTCGAACTCCTTGTTGACCTTGGAGTCGCCCAGCTTCTTCTGGAGCTCGGGATCATTGAGCGCCTTCTCGAAGCCCTTGGTCGCCTTCGACACCATGATGCTGCAGAGCACCCACATGGCGATCGAGAGAACCAACGCAACTACGCCGAGAACCATGCCGGCGGTTGCACTACCAGTGGGGCGGTTCTCCGCAGCGGCGGCCTTGCGGCCAAGAACGCCGAGGATGATCGCGATGAGACCTAGCGCGATACCCGCATACCAACCGACGCCCGGAATGAGGGCCAAAACAGTACCAATAATACCGAGAACAAGAGCGGCTACGGCCACAGAGCACCTCCCCGAAAAGTTGTCGCGCGATTCTCTGGAAAGGACCCTATCCGGTCAAGCTAATTCCTAGAATTCGCTGCGATGGTTGTGCCGTAAGAGAACGTAAGTGGTGCGAAATTCTTCCCAAAAGAATGCTAGAAGCGGCACGTGACCGTTTCATCCAGACCACCTACCCAGCAAAACGACGACGCAGCCTCACCCACCAGTACAGGCGACATGGTGGCCGGGACGGTTGCGCTCATCGGCCAGCCCAACGTCGGCAAATCGACACTGCTCAATCGTCTCCTGGGGCAAAAGATCGCCATCGCTTCACCGACGCCGCAGACCACGCGCAATCGGATCCTCGGTGTCCACAACCGTGTCGCCGAGCCCGATGAAGGCTTGCCCGCGGCGCAGCTCGTCATTGTCGACACCCCTGGCCTTCATCGTCCGGGCGGACGCGGCCGTAGCAAGCTGAATCAGTTCATGGTCGACGAGGCGCTCCAGGTCCTCAGCGACGTAGATGTGGTAGTGGCGATCATTTCTGTGCCGCGGGCCGACGAGCTCGGGACCGGACCAACGCGGCTTCATGCGGGCGACCAGTTCTTGCTATCAGAGCTCGAGCGCGGCAAAAAGCCGACGGTGTTGGCGGTCAACAAGGTCGACACCCTGAAGAGCAAGGAGCGGTTGTTGCCGCTCCTCGATTCCTGGTCGAAGACCTATCCGTGGGCGGCGCTGGTGCCGATCTCGGGCCTGCGGGGCGACAATGTGCCGAGGCTGGAGCGCGAGATCGTGCGGCTCTTGCCCAAGGGTCCGCCGCTCTATCCGCTCGACACCTTGACCGACCGTAACGAGCGCTGGATCGGGGCCGAGTTCATCCGCGAGCAGGTCTTTCTGTTGACCAAACAAGAAATTCCTTACGCCGTTGCGGTCACCATCGACGAGTGGGAAGAGCGGCCACGCGCAGGTAAGCGCCCGGCAGACGTCATGGTCAGCGCCACGATCCATGTCGAGCGTGAGACCCAAAAGAAGATCCTCGTTGGTCATAACGGCCAGATGATCAAAGAGATCGGCACGCGGGCGCGGGCCGAGATCGGTCGTCTGCTGGATCGGCCGGTGCACCTGTCTTTGTTCGTCCGCGTCGACGAGGATTGGACGCAAAATCCGTCGCAGCTTCGGGAGATGGGCTATGAGCGTGAGTGAAACAGCGGCGGGGCCGCCACCCTTGGTGGCGATAGTCGGTCGGCCCAACGTTGGCAAGTCGACTCTGTTCAACCGTCTAGTCGGGCATCGCGACGCGATCGTCGAGGACGAGCCCGGCGTCACCCGTGATCGTCGCTATGGTGTGACGGACTGGGGCGGCGTTCACTTTCGGGTGGTGGACACCGGTGGTCTCGACTTCGAGTCGGCCAAGGCCGAGCGCGCCACGTTGGCCCGCGGCATCATTCAGCAAGCCTTGGTCGCCGTCGAGGAAGCGGTGTTGGTGGTGTTCGTCATCGATGCCAAGACCGGCCTCACGCCCGAAGACCAGGAGACCGCCGAACGGCTGCGTAAGACGGGCAAGCCCATCATCTGGGTCGCCAACAAGGTCGACCGCCAGGCGGACGAGCCGGCCATCGCCGAGCTGTATCGGCTCGGAGGTGAG
>Ga0123336_10000233_pt1 | contig 58121 bp, 55 predicted proteins | sample SSSSmetaG_FD_96466 | JGI IMG/M metagenome (GOLD analysis project Ga0123336, IMG submission 96466) | Glacier valley bacterial and archeal communities from Borup Fiord, Nunavut, Canada, to study Microbial Dark Matter (Phase II) - ​SSSS metaG | ecosystem: Environmental > Aquatic > Freshwater > Ice...
GGGCCATTAGCGGTATTGAGATTAGTGAGAATAGTGTAATGAGCAGCTTCTTCATGTAAGAAAATTAATGAGAAAAGTATTCAAGTATTGAAGTTTTGAGTGCAGTCACGTTATGTGCAGAACAATTTTTCAAAATTTTACATTTTTAAATTAATTTTATTGTCGCCTTCTCTAAGTTCTATAATTCTTCCTTCCCACTCCAGTTTCCCTGTAATTCCTTTTGGCAAACTAATTCCACCCTTTAGTTCTTTATTTTTAACTCCCAACATTACTACAATACCTCCAGCCCAATGCGGCACGGAAGCAATTATTCCATCAACTTTCTGAAATTGCGGACGAATTGTTACTGTTGTAAATTCTGGTGATGCAGACTCTATACCTGCAATAGTTGCAAGAATCTCAAAGTTTGGGCTTGCACTCCATGCATGACAGGTTGGCATCATTCCACATAGCACTGCTAAGATGTTGCTGTGCATGCTGAATATTTTCTTGTCAGGAGTATCAGCATACATTTTGGAAGCAGCATCCCAGCATTGTTTCTTCACACTTTCCTTGATCTGCTCGCTCAGTGATTTATATTCGTCCGCTGTTTGATTATCCTCTAAATAAGAAAATATTTCGGCGGCCTTGTCAAGTGTGTGCGCGTAAAAAAGTGAATTGGTGGTAAGCTTTTTGATATTACTTGTCTCAAAGACTTTCCTGGTATCGTAGCTATGATCAAGAAAATCCCAATATGGCTGCATTCCCATCATCTTATCTAATGTCAGGTATTTTTTGAAATGCTCTACCACGCGTTTTATTCCTGGAAGAAATGTTCTAACAAACTCCGGATCATTCCGATACATCATAAAATCATTCACCATCAGCACCCAAACGAGTGAATAATTCGGAATATAGTGAGGTAACGATGAAGGATATCGACTGTAGGTCAGTCCATCGTATTGCAACGACCTCTCAAATTGCTGCAATGCATTTCGTGCAAGACGATCATCTTCTGTATTGTAGTAAGATATCAAAGCCTGGATCCTTGTATCGCCGATATATTGTAGTCGTTCCCAATACGGACAATCCATATAGGTTTCGTATGCACATAATCTTGCGGTGTGCCACCCAATCCGCACGATATCCGCTAAATCATCTTTATTTGCAACGAAGTTTGAAGTAATGAAGTTTGATTTCTTTTCGAAAGGGTACGCAGTAAACCAGCTTCCGAGCTTTTCGATCACAAACGCCTCATCGCTTGTCGTGATATCCAATTGAATATACCGAAATGTGCGATACGATAACGTTGTAAATTTTTTTGAATCTCCTCCATCAGGATAAAACAAATCATACACACCGTGAATCGCTTTGCCTGTGATCGAATCGCGATGACCAATATTTTTCAAATCATTCGCAACAACTTCTGCATACACAACTTTCATCTCGCTGCCTTTGCCCCTTGACACGATGAATTCAGGAAATGCAGTCGTGAGCTCGCCCTGGTCAATTAACACTGATCTTTTGCCTGGCTGGAATTGTAATAGGTGAATTAGTATCTTTAATAACAATGCCTTCACATCTGCGAACAGCCGAAAACTTCTGATATGTTCTTTCCATCAATGGAATACTTCTCGGAATTAATTCCCATTGTGAATCACCATATTGAGAAGTCATGAAAGGTGAACCGTTCTGAAGCACAACAACTGCTAACCATTTCGAATCATCGAACTCAGGATTCTCCCAATTCCATGGCATTCCAACAACAACTTTATCCATCGGGCCAGCAGCATAATAATTGTAATAAAGATTCGGATCTCCCGGTTTGAATAGGATTGGAGTGATCGATGTATTTTCAATACATTTCCAGGACCTATCTGTATTAATAACCGATTCAACTTCGCCGTTGCCCTGAACGATCAACCCAACTTGCTTACCCATGTCATAAACCGGCGCAGCATTGCCAAGACTCCAGACTTGTATTGCGATCAGATTTTGTCCGGTAGTCAATAGACTGGTAATATCCAGCGATTCAAATCTCCAGTGACGGAGATCACTGATCTGCGGACCATCATTTAATTGTTTGCCGTTGACAAATAGCCGGTAGCGGTTATCAGCGGAAAGGTGAATAATAAAACTTTCAGGTTTTGTTGCAAGGTTAAACGACTTCCTGAACAAGTACACACCTGCTGTAGGAGTTTCTAAGGGAGCGATCCAATTGGCGTCCCACTTCTGGGTTGTCCAGCGACGAATCGGAATAACAAGTGATTGAGCGGATATATTGGCGACCAGGAATGTCGCTAAAATGACCATTAGAAAAGGATATCGCATTAAGAAAGATAGAGAAAACGAAGGATTCAGGAAATAGCTCAATAGAAGACTGGAGCCGACCTTATAAAAATAAAAAAGGAGACGACTTTCGTAACCTGTAAAACCCTAGAACAAGCGGTCATCAAATTTGAAGGGCTTTTTTTCTAAAACCCTAATCCTGCTAAAATCCGGATGCTTTGGATTAATGACATAGCTGATGTCACCAGCTGTTACTGATGAAGGTACTCTCAAAATACAATACTTGTTATCTGAAAAAAATTTATCACCGATTTGCTTTGTTGATTGTGGATGTGGAAAAGCATTCCAGTCAATTGGCAGATCCTTTTCAGGTATTGTCTGGACGTCAATATCGTCTGGTATATGAATTGTGAGTAAAACATAATCTATCGGTGCAGTAGCTATTGAAAAATGTACAGCAACTTCAGCCATTGCCAACGATCTGTTGGAAGCAACGTATATTAATTCTGTTCCGATTGAATTCCATCGAGCGCCTTGTTTGGAGGATCCAATTCCGTTTAATGGTATAGCATAGCTTTCACGGGATAGTCTGAACACCTCCATTTTAAACTACGAAAGAATTCCGTAATTGATTCGTGTTAACTCCCCCAATACAAGATCCTTACCATAAGAGTCGTTCAATAATTCAATTGGTTTAACGTTACCCAAAGCAACGGTCGGAGTTTCTAACCAAAGCTTAAATCTTTCGATGTTGCCAAATGTATCGAGGCCCATTTGTGTTACTTCGGAGATTTCAATTATTTTCTCGGATTGGATTGATCTGAATGGCTTTTTTTGTTGCTCATATCGTTTAAGAGATTTTGTTGAAAGGTCTAATACCTCTGCCCAATTCTTTTCAGAAAATGGAGCTATCTGCTTTATCAACGTAAACAGCTTAAATGATATCCCCACACGGATAAGAGACATTATAGCTCCTTTGTCCTTGAGGAATTCAGAATATGTCCTTACAGGTCTTTGACGTGTGAACACAGTTTTATTCGTTTTTAATAAACGATTATACGTTTCACCGATTTCTTTATCAAGTTGTTTTTCTAAATTCATATAATATGCTTTAGACAATTGGTCATAAAAATAAGACAAATTTCCCTAAAAATTTATTTTGAATTACATGGTCTGAATGTTCATGACCCCATTCCATACATGGTCGAATACCTTAAAAAATGGGCAAAATAGCCTAGGGAGATTGGGCAATTCCCTCTAAGTTCCACAGAACCGCCCCCCGATTCCAAGGTGATCTGAAACATTATGAACACTGCGCCAAATTTCCACAGATCTCCCATTTTTGGATGAAAACTCGTAGTCGCTGAGGATGGCAAACTAGAGGCCCGGTTATTATAGAAACCGTAGGATATATCAACATTGATGACGTATCTATAGTCTCGGAAACTATAAATAAGTTGTTCTAAATGTGGTAAGCAGGTGGTTAGAAATGTTATTAAAGATGCAGCTCTGTATCTTACTAAAGACAGACCATTTTCTTCCAGGGCAGCATTTCTTTGTGATGATTGCTTTAAGGCTTATATAGTTTGCGCCAGCCCGAAATTGTTGCCTCAGAATTGAGTTTTATTAAATCATATCATCATCAATAGAAAATTTGTTGCGTGACAATTTATAGAAAAAACCGTATCTATTCATTGTTCAAAAAACGCGAACAATCAAAAAAAGTGGACAAATCTAGCCTTATAAACCAAGTACGCTTCCGCAACCTGAAGTTCGTGCAGAATTACACCGGAAAATTCGATATTATCTCCCTATCCAGAATTGGGTTGAACGAACGCTGGAGTCAACTGCTCAGAAATATTAATCGCAGTAAAATGATAGTGGCAGCTTTTACAAATGAGAAATGGTCAACAGGACTTAATGTATACCGTGATCTAAATGGGAGGTTACTAAAAAAATTGACCCGGGATTTGTATGCAAAGTGTGTATACCAAAAATAAAGGCAGCTACCATATTTCATGTAACTGCCTCATTATCACGCTCTCCCTCCTGGACTTGAACCAGGGACCCTCTGATTAACAGTCAGAATTTTTAGTTTCCGATGATTTCCAATGTGTTCCAATAATTGATTTTTAGCTCAAAAACTCAATTTTTATATTCCTTTCTTAACAGTCCGCTTCCTTCTTTGACTACATTTGTATGTAGATTGTATGTAGAATAACGAGAGGTATGATTGGAGTTACAACATCAGTAGTACTGGATAAGCGAATAATTAAGCTCGATAAGACGCATGCGGTTAAGCTTAGAATCACTTTTAATCGCGAGCAGAAGTATTATCCCCTAAATGTCCATTTGACGCCAGAGGACTGGGAGCGCACTCAATCGGAGAAGCCAAGAAACGAATTCAAGGATCACAAACTGTACTTCAACAGAATCGAGCAAAGGGCTGTTGAAATCGTTCGGGAGCTGTCACCATTTACTTTTGTGTCTTTCGAAAAGAAATTCGACCAAAAAACAAACAGATCGAAGGACGTTCTGAATTACATCGATATCTACATAAAGCAGCTTACGAGAGATGAGAGGGCGGGTACGGCCTCCAATTACGAGTGTGCTCAAAATTCTCTGATAAAATTCCTTGATAGCAAAAATCGGAAAAAGATCCATTTTAGTGATGTCACTGTGGATTTCCTGTCGGAATATGAAAGATGGATGGTTGAGAAGGACAAGTCCCTAACTACAGTTGGAATCTATGCAAGGTGCATACGGACAATATTCAACGTGGCTATAGAAGATGGAGTAATAGCCCGCGAGTTTTATCCTTTTGGCAAGAGGAAATATCAAATTCCGGCTGGAAGAAATATAAAAAAGGCGCTTAAACTTTCAGATATTAAGTTGATAATTGACTATCAACCAAAAACGAGCGCCGAAGAGAGAGCCCGTGACTTGTGGCTACTAAGTTATTTAAGTAACGGCGCTAACATTAATGACATTGCCCGGCTTCAATATAGAAATATTGACAAGTCTTCAATCTCATTTCTAAGAGGTAAGACGAAGCGAACTACTAAACAAGATTCGAAGCAAGTTTTGGTAATGATCTTGCCTGAGATCAAAACTATAATTAGAAAGTGGGGCTGTCAGTCACAGACACCAGAGACATATGTTTTTGGGATTCTGAATGATTCAGATAATTCTATATCTCAACTTAAAAAGGTTCGTCAAGCAACCAAGGTGATTAATAGGTACATGAAACGGATGGGTTTGGCTTTAGGGATTGATGTAAATTTAACAACTACGACAGCTCGTCATAGTTTCGCAACTGTTTTAAAACGATCTGGAACTCCAGTTGAGTTTATTAAGGAAAGTTTAGGCCACAAGGATTTAAGAACAACCGAAAATTATTTAGATAGTTTTGAAGATAGTACACGCGAGTCCTTTCAAAAAGAACTTTTAAATTTTAGGTAGAGGCAGCTCCTTTTTTACCTAAATAAGCCAACCTGGTAGCGAGCTGTCGTCATTTCAATAGGTCACGGGAAATCCCATAAGTCTCTTCGTAAAAATCGAATTCTTTTTTTTGAGTTCTTTGACATAATTTTGTAGAAGCAATGTATTATTGATGGCAAAGAATTTTAAAGGCAGTGGAATTATATATTCGCCTTTCTTCAGAGGCTCTGCATTGTCGTCTAGTAAGAACAGAACATTATTATTCTTTGTAATCGGATGGTGGAGCGGGTTATGATGAAATGGGGTTAAGTCGATCAAGGCGTTCTGCCGGTTTAACCAAACTGCGTGATGAGTTGCAAACAGATAATTACCAAATTGGATTGAAGTTCGATGGTTGAACATCTAACCGTATTGAATACTTCCTCCATTTGTTTCTATTTCGGAAAAGACATTTTCTATACAATGGGTCTGGACGGCGCTAAGTGAGGGATCATGCAAAACATCTTTCAAATCCAGCTTACTGATCGTCCGGGCGAAATCTGCAATTGCGTCATCTCTTTCTTCGATTGATATCCCCATTTCAAAAAGGATTAAATTCCGTTATATGAACAGGCGATAGTCGTATGACTTGCCTGAAAATCTTGAGAGCATTGAACCGATCCTTGCAATGTCGTTTGAAGACTGAATAGTTGCGGGAAGTCTTGAGTATAGGCTGGCAGAATTCCAGTTCATTTTGGTCAACGCGAGAATCTCATTAGAGATGGTTTCTAGCGATGAGGGGCCATGATGTTTTTTAATCACAAGCGGCGCAGGAATGCCACGACCGCCCATGAAGTCCTTTCCTCCAACCTTGAGCGTAAAGGATTTTTATTATTACCACACTATTTTCCTACCTTATTACCACACTCTTAACCTCCCGAGTTTATGGATGAAGCAGACTACCGTAACATCGCACAAGACGTATTCAAGTTATTAGGTGATGAACTAGAGGCATTTGTAAAAGAAAAACTGCATCGAGATCGGAATCTTAAAACCGGGGATAATGTCATTCACGTAGTTTATTATTCCTATATAACACCTGAATCAGATGTCGAAGAATTGAGGGATGCTCTAAAAGAGAATTCCATTGAATTGAGTTATCAGGATCAAATCAATTCAATGCAGGCATCCGTTGTAGATGTGCTGACTAGCATTTTAATTTCATACCCAATTGCTAAATGGATTTTTGAAAACATAGCATGGAACCTAGTTCAAAAATATTTCCTCAAGTCGGTAGCGGCCACAAGAGCAGGTATTATTAGAATTCGAGGTGAAGCATCTGAAAAGGATAAGAACGCAATACATCAAATTTCTTTCAGGATTGAGAGTGGGTTGGTTAATCTTCAAGTCCCTTCACATTCTGATCCAGAAGTAGCAAAGCAAGCATTAAAAACAATGGAGAAGATAACGAAGATATATCTTGAGAAGCGAAATGAAATGCCGCCACACATTTATGATCAATGGAGAATGGACGAAAACGGTCAATGGAAAAGACTTAACCGACGCATGAAAAAGAAACGCATAACCTTCAGAGATGCAACTGTGAGAGATCTAAAAAAAGATTATTCCGATCTGAAGGTTCGGAAAGGGAAAGACCGTTATTCATTTTTTGTCACTGCAGACAAGCTTGTATTTAAGAACAGCTTCGAGTCCGGAGATTTTTTTGATGCTCTCGAGCAAACGGATGCTAAATATGCGTTCACAATTGATGACAAACAATTGGTAGTAGCTGTTTCAAATTATAAAGGATCTTGCATAGGATCATAAAATAACAAAGTGTGAAAGGATTAAAATAAAGGTTGTAAATTTTGAAACGGTTGTCGTCAATGCCTATGTTGGTCCGGGATATCGCAATGAGCAGTGATTCAACCAACGGGTTTAATCTACTTAGACTTTTTACGCGACTGATAAATGATGATGTACTCACACATTTTGCTGAAGGTGGAATGAGAGGACCCACGAAGCAGGATTCCATTCATCAAAGGCTCGATATGTTTTATTCCCCAACGAAGAAACAGGCCAATCTCTTCCTCACTTCGTGGAGATCTCTCCAGGTGTGCTTCCAATTTTTTTCCCACTGCCTCGGAACCCAAATTTTGTCTGTAACAGATCGAATACTTTTTGGATATGAACACTGTCCATTTCTAACACATTAGTGTCTACATCGGAGAACGGACTGGCGACTCCCTGAAACTTCGTATCCTTCCTAGGCTGCCCCATTCACTTAGCTCCTTTATTTAGCAAAGTTTACTAAAAAATTAGCATGACAAACTCTACTTTTTTTGAACCACCAATACCTTTAAAATTCCTAAATCTGCGCTAATAGCCGCGCTGGATTGCGTGTATTAAAGCGAAATCCACTTTTAGGATTGGATCTAGCCGGAATAAGGGGAAAGTCAAGGGAAAGCGGTTTTTTGGCTGGAGTAATGGTTGTATGTAAATTTGAATTACTTAAATGGCTGTTGCCAGGGCTTACCCGGCAATCTGATTCATGAGTTGGAATTTAGAAGCTGAGAACATAAACGTATGCCTCAGCTTCTTTTTTTTAGTGAGTCTGAAGACTTTGAGTTTCCCCGGAGAATCCGAGAAAGGGGGAGAATCCAATAAACCTAGGAGAAAAATGAAAGGTTAAGTATTCTGTGCTTGTAAAAACGGCCAATTTTGGACAGACAGGCCAGGAGAATCCAACAAACCTAGGAGAATACATTCCCGTCGCTTCATGTAATCCTCCCGGACCTAAACCATATACGATTTTAGGGTATAGGGCAAGGTTCAAAAAAATAAAGAGTATCCAGGTGCGTTACCTTTTTTAGCTGAGATTTTAGATTCTGGCTTTATCTCCGCGCTGATTCCTTTTTGGTAAGCGAGAATCTGAGATTCAAGGAATTTAATATGCTGCTTCGCTAAGAACTCAACGATAGGTCCGGTAGATTTCGATTTATCTGATTCTTTCAAAGAGTCGAAATAGATTGCCTTATCTTCCTCGTGAACTAGCGTCAACGGTCTATTATGGTAGGCTTCAATAAAATTCATCATTAGCCGGGAGACGCGTCCATTCCCATCTGTAAAGGGATGAATAGACACAAGATCGAAATGTGTTTCAAAAGCAAAAGTGTAAACTTCTTGAGTCGATTTTACCAGACCAATGTTCTGCCTAATGTTCGCTACCAACCGGTCGAGCATTTCTGATACTCTAGCTTGGTCTACAAAATATTTTCCTCCCGCAGATACATTTACCTTTCGAAGTTCTCCCTGGCTCTCATCAGTATTTCCAAGAACAGAATTAACAATTCTACCCGTTCGTCGCATTGTCTTGGAAGCAATAGATTGTATCAGAGGGAGATCAACAACTGTTTTTTTAGCCGCTTCTTCAAGGACGAATTCAAGGGCTTCATAGTAGTCGAGGACCATGTTCTGGTGGTCTATCGGCTTGCCCGTGGCGGGAGTACCCTTCTCTATGAGGTTGATAGCTTCTGATAAGGTTAAAGTGGAACCTTCGATGCGTGTGCTATGACTCGTGATGTCCAACTTATTGAAGTCTTTGACGTTCAAAACCGCCCCAGCAATGGAATTGTATTGGGCATCCGCCTGTTCCAATTCTCCCCATATATTAGTCTGCGTAATCATTGCGTCGCAAAGGTAAATAAAATAGCATTATTCTGAGTTGATTGTAAGTTTGAATGCTCATTTTGAGTTTCGATAATGATAGACAATAGCCCGTAGAAGATGGGCCTTTCTGACTCTGGCCCTAAAAAACCGTTGTTAATTTTGCCCTAATGGCTCCTTAGGTTATTCTTAACGATTGACTCTTTAAATAATCCTTTAGTTAACAAATTAGCAAACCCGAATCGCCCCTTATCAATTTCCTTATCATGATAATGCTCAGTTCCCTTGTGAATCACATAGCCAGACAATTTTCCGACTTCATATTTCAAATGAACATGGTAACCTTTTGCTTCAATGGCTTTAATAAACTCATCATACCCATTATAACGATGACCACTTGTAAGGCTTTCAAGATCTGATACAATTGTGCCAAGATCTACCTCACGATTAAATTCCGCAGAAGGATCTGAATTTGGTCCATTGGTTGCCAGGACTGGCTTTATTACGGTGTAATATCTATCAGTCCGGGCCATTTTCATGCGCGCCCGCTCTCCTTGGAATGAATTGTCAGTTTTGGATAGCGCATTAAGTTTGGCCAATGTGTATTCTTTACCTATTTCAGAAGCGTTGTAAAGCTTATTGTTGACTATTATGCCATAACCCCTGAGTCTTCCGGAGGTATTATCGCGATGTCTTTTTACGGTATAACCTTTCGACTCAATCATAGCTAAGAATTCGACGTCATTGAAAGACCCACCACTTTTGAGCACTTCAGAATGGCACCTCATAATAACACTTGCGATTTCGGTCTTTACAGAATCATTTTCCCCTCGAATGCCTAGGGTTTCGCTTTGTACATTGTCGGAATTTACAATTGTAGTCCTTTCACTGTTGATATCTGGTGTAATAATTCGTTGCGCTATTTCCTTTTGGGTTCTTATTTGTGACGCACGGATCATCATCCTCTCGTGGGCAATTTCATCTGCAATCCGTTGACTCATTGCAAGTTCATTCTTTGCCCTATAGATTTTACCGTCTTCATCAATTCGATTAACCACAATGTGTAAATGAAAATGCTCAGTATCCCGATGTAAAAAGGAAATTGATTGAAAAGAAGTAAGACCACTTTTTTCCAAAAACCTCTGAGTAATTTCTTTCCAATCTTCTCTAGTTAATCTTCTTCCATCTTCTATACTTGGCGATAGAATTATATGAGCCGTAAGGTTTTTAGCCCTATTTCGAAACAGCTTCTGCCGCGCGGACATTTGGTTTTCGTAATCCCTTTCATTTTCACCCCTAAGGTTATTGACAGAAATAATGCCTGAACCTTCTTTGATGTTATAAGCGAGAGTGTTTTTGAGATTGATATTGGACTTCATTTTTCCAATCACACACCATCGATTAGGTTTTGAATCGATTTTACCAGATGTGCTATTTCGTGATTCAGTGCAGGATCATGAAACTTAATAAGATTACTGAGGCGATTGAAATTGGTCCGGTATTCTATTAAGATTGAGATAAGTTTTTCATTTGACACAAGCTCTTCCTTTTTTGGAGGTACAACAACCTTGCCCTTTATCATTAGGTCCCGCACGAACTCAATGGGTTTCATATCAAACGCTTCTATGAGGCGTTTCTGAAACATTTCATTTTCAGCTTTATTAAGCCTTATAAGGTAAGCGATTGTGCGCACGAGGTCCGGATTCTTTTTCTTATTCATAGGATTGAATTTTAATTGGGTGAAGCGGCACGCTGAGGGCTTGCCCTTTTTTGAAGCGCAGCGGAAAAAACAAGTCAAAAACCGTTTCGGTTTTTAATCTTGCCCATTCTTATAAAAGTGCTTTTCATTAATTGAGATCGTTTTATCTTGATTGACGTTGTCTCTATTTGTTTGATATTGGTTAGCATAGATTTAACTTAATTGACGGTAATTGACTCTCCTTGGAATTAATTGACCCTAATCCTCTTCCAGTCTGAAAGCACCTGGTCGCATGTTGTCTGAATCGGGATATTCGTAAGCGTTTTTGAATCTTGAGGACTTAGGAAGGCTTTCTTTGGGGACAAAATGTTCTACTTTTCTCCCGTTCATTTTTAGATACTTAGAAATTGCCTTAGCGAGGCTGAAATAGCTAACGTCGATTTTTTCACCTGAAAACTTCTCCAAGTCGTTTTTTATAATATCCAGCGCTATCCTTTTACCAAGGCCAATAATTCGATCTGCATAGTGCTGAACAATGATCGGATAAATTCCGCGCTGCCTATTCTTAAGATATCGAACGATCTCTTCTCTTTCCATTTGGCATAATTAATTGATGTCACTTAGGTCTTCCAAAATACACTCTGATCGTACTTTTGCTTACTTGATCGTATTCTTCAGCGCTTGTTATTATCGCGTCATCAGATTTCTTGAATTCCAGATACAAAAAGCCTTCTTCGTTTTTCTTTATTCGTTTTAAAATCTCACTTGAGATGTAGGGAGATTGCATAATTATATTTCTGGAGATAGATACGTCGTTGTATTGTCTCCACCATAAATTGCAAACTCCAACTACACCTATTATGCTCAATCCAATAAACAGCCACTTTAATGAACTGGCGAGGGCAAACTTCCATCCCTCGCCAGTAGTGTTAAAGTTGTAAACTGTTGGACTAAGCCTTTTAAGAGCTTCTTGCATTGACATGGCAACATTATTATTTGCGTTGACATTACTGGATAACTCTCGATTGATAATATATAGGGCGGGCAATATGGGGTCGGAAGGAAGAATCTCGAATCCATAGTTGACGAGTAAATGCCCACAATATTCTCGCAATAACTTTTCTTCAATCTGATTCATCATTAAGAATGCTTAGGGGATTAAAATAAATTGCCTTGAATGGACTTAAACCCTCTTGACCTTTTCCGGCTTGTAGAACTTCGGCAGCAACTTTCATCGCTCCTTCGCCTTTGTCTTTCACTAGATCATAAGTGGCGTAAATTCCTGGCGTTTGGCGGTGGTATGCAAAGAATTCTTCTTGCTGACTCCTAGTAAACGGCGTTTTCAAATTATGTGCAGCAATTACTTTAAAATGCTGACCGACCGACTCTCTTAGCTCCACTAAATATTCCATCGTTGTTTTGAATTCATTTTCCCCACCGATTACACAAACTATTTGTAAATCGATCTCAAGTGAGGTAAGAATAGCTGCAACAGTTCCTGGGCCGTGTGTTTTAAAATACTCCGGAAGCTGTTGGGAAACAGCGCCACTCAAATCCGCGATAAATATTTCCTTTTCAGTTTCCGCAACGCTTTCGAACAACCCATTAAAAGCGCTTCTATCAATTCGCTTAGTGATTGGATCTAGAAACGACACCAGAATAGGCTTTCTATAAGCCAACTGGCGCGTCGTTGTTTTCGTGGCAATGTCGAGATCAAGAATTAATGCATCGCGATACTTTTCAGCAAGCATCCAGGTTAGTACTGACTTTCCGATACCGCCTTTTGAGGCGGTAATCATGTAAATTTTACGTTTCATATATAATTGATTGATAAATTGTGATTATTAAATGTTCTTATTTCCAATTGTGAATTGAGAAGCTGCTTCCTCGACTTCTTCTATAGTAGATTGGCGATTGCGTAGAAGCCACGCGTCTAAGTCTACGCGCTTGAAATATATTTTTTTGCCCAGAGGACAAAAATGAGCTATGCTCTTGGAGCTGGTTAATTTATAGAGGTATGACTTGCTAAGGTTGAGGTACTGATGCGCCTCATTGAAAGAAAGAATCGGCTTACTTAATGCTGACTGTTTATCAAGCTGTTGCGATATCTGTGAGAGCTTGATTAGTACTTGATCGATGTTGTCCATTTGCTTTCGTTTGTTTGACGGCAGCAAAAAAAGAACATAAAAGAAGGATCAGGAAGACTTTTACCAATCTTACCAATCTTACCAGTCTCTGAGAGAGGTTGATGGATTAATGTAATTCTTAGGTGAAACTGAAAACTTGGCTTTTATGTCTTCTGGAGTTGTTCCTGCAAATTGGCCAAAAAGTTTGTGAAGAAATTCCGCCCACATTAACCTCTTCGAAGGTTCATTCTTCCCAGTGCCATAAAGATTTAGGAAAATCAGGTTATAGGTAAATCTAATATGCATTGCACTGGTATTAACGACCTGAATTTTAACGATTTCAAGCGGTATTGTATCAGTTTTAATTAATTCAATGGTATAACTTTTGATTCGTTCAAAGATCTGTTTTTTCTCAACAATCCAAATATTTTTAAAGTTTTGACCTTTGAAGAAGTCAAGATGCGATATTGCCTCTTTTTGGCTTGGGGTAAAGTTGAGAATTCTTGCGTCCTCACCCTTTACACCATTTTCTGATAGATCATCTAATACGCGAATGTTGGGTTCAAGGATATTCGATTTGATCGGATATGGATGAGATTTCAAAATCTCCAAGTAGTTCAGGAAATTTCTAGGAATTGAATTTTTGTATTTGCTACTATCAATGTCAATTGGACTCTGTAAAAAACTTAGATATCGAATTTGACTACTAATAATTTCAAGCCTCTCAGATGGGATATGTACTTTGCTAATCGCAGAGCTGAACAAATCCTTTACTTCTGAATATATCCTGTTTGAAATATTCGAATCGATCAACTGGTTAAAATCCAGGTCAGGATAGTCCAGTTTTCTAGAAACATTCCTCTTAATAAAAATTAAATTCTCCAAAACTTGAATATGGATGATCAGTTGTTCCTTGGATTTAGCATGATGCTTATTGTCATTTTCCTCTATCTTGAGCGCCAAATACCTTTCTTTTGATTTAACTAACAGTGTAACGGCTTTTGATTCTGAATAAATTAATTGAGCAATGAATCTTCGAATTACTCTCTCATTTAGTTTTATGATGTTTTCTTGCCACGAAATATTTCGGATCGAATCGAATGGAAAAGCCAAGTAAAGTTCTTCAATGGATGATTCTTTAATCATTCTTTCTGATTGGAGTTCATATAGTTCTCTTAATTCGGCAAAAGCCCATATCAACTGAATGCCTAAACTTCTTCCATAAAAAACCTGATATTTTTTCTTTGGATCCCAATCTTCAATATTCAACATTTTAAAAGTTGCGTGAATCTCGGATTTTATATTTCCAAATTCGAAATAAGGTATCCGTTTGTCTTCAAGTGGTCTTGGTTCAAAATTAGTTACTGCTTTACTTATCATTCGTATGATAAGATTCTTGAATAAGTATAGGTAGAATTGTGTTCGCGGTAGTTCACTTAAGTGGAAAGATTCAGCTACATCGGGCAAATCACAATTATTAAGGATTTGTAAGTCGACTTCTTCAATATCACTCGTTTCTTGCTCTATTAGAATCTTAGGCTCTTGCTTTAAATATTCGAAAGTCACCCTGTCGTCTAACTCCAAGTCTAGCTCGGATAATTCCTTCAACCGAAATGAGCAGTAGTCTTTCACGGCGCTGTGAAAACTTTTTTCACAGTCAAATGGAGTTCCTAAACCTTTGAATTCTGGAGTCAGTTTTTCAACAAAAAATTCATCATTCAAATACTGGGGATTGTATGAGATCAGGGATTGCGAACTGAAATAATGGATAAATCCTAAATAATGGTGCTGATTTGGCATTGACCTTATTTAGACGTTTCAGTATATCTATGATCGACTTTATCAATAAAGTCTTTGGGTTTAATTTTCAGTTCCTTCGCCAATTTGAAAACAGTTTGCAGAGACGGAAAAAGAAGACCACGTTCCAATTGAGAAACATAAGCACGATCCATAGCGCAGTAATCCGCCAGCTGTTGTTGAGTAAGTTCCTTCTTCACTCGAAGTTCCTTTAATACCTCTCCAAATGCTACCCTTAGAGCGCTTTCCATAGGGCCAAACTATTGTGATTGCCTATGCGATTTGTAGGGAACTGCCTACACGCCTATATTTGTTAAAACCATTAGTAATGCAAGAAAATATGGAGTTCGAACTTGAGAAATTCAGTAATGAAGATCTCTACTGCATTATATCAGACCTTTTAAGGTTAGGCGGCTTGGGGGATCAGATTATAGAACGGGAAAAGCTGTTCGTATCCTTCGATTCATCTTATGGAGAAGTAAGCGAGATACATTTCTTCTTTTTGAGTAAACTTCCTATTCTCTCGGATGATCAGGCTGAACCTCAAACAGGCGTATCGCTGGGAAAATTCAATTGTGATATGGATAATATCGAGTTCCGAACATTCTCTGTGCCTTGTTCTATCATAGATCCAGATATTGAACCATTCAACATTGAATTGATTAAGGGGCTTTTACAGTCGCCACAAATTTGTAGGATGAATCCCATTCGCATTGTACGGGGACTGGAACAACTTACTGCAAAGAATTTTACCAGTAAGAAAAATGATCTCTTTAAGCTTTTTTGGAATAGCCCGATTGATCAAAAATTTATAAGAACATTTGATTTTGGCATTGTAGATGATACGAAATATGAGGGCACATTCTATTTAGTTGTTGAGCCAACTCCAGACAACGATCAGTTTGCAAGTATTGTTAATCACTTTGAAGTGATAGACAATGCTGAACAAGATGAAACCAATGCAGAGTATAAGCAACACGCAGTTATATGCACTCCAATTCAATTTTCAAATTCATTGATTGATCTATGAAACAAGAAGTTGATGTTCATTTATTGTCACGTCATGTAAAGGCTATCATGTCCTATTATGATCAGGCTAGTTCTTTTAAAACCGAAAATGCATATTTAGCCTGGTTGGCTACTCTGTCAACCACATTGAAAGAAAGCTTTCGAGAAATGGGATGCGATAAGAGTTTAAATTCATTTCCGTTTATGCGATATGTTCTTGAAAAGAATGGATATCAAATGGATAAATTCATGAAAACTCATTTAACCTTAAAAGATTATTGGCAGTGGAAGAATCCCCGAACCGATTTGGTTGTTCCATGCGAAATGAACATTATTGATTTGCAGACACTCTGCACAAGAATCTAATCTATGAATCAGATTAATGTAACTAGTAATACGATTTCTTATAATCACCAGATATTTAAGACTTAAAATATAGTTCCGTAGATCTTAAGCGAGTGGCAAAGGCGAATAGATTCTTACTGTCGGGGTTATTTTATTCTAAATGAGCCAATCTATCAAATCGTTTTAGTGATCACAGGGCGGCTAACGCACGGCTGCCGAATTCGATTCGGCACTACAACCAATTGAATTATGGCATCGAATTTATAGATCGTGGAAGAGAATTCTAAGCTTGACAAAGGCCTTTTCTTTGAAATTCGGGCAAATCAAAAATCAACAATAAAGATATGGATCGATAAAATATCACACGATTATTCGCGAAAAGGCATATTCATTGCTAATCAGAAGCTATTTACTACTTACAAGATGGGCTTCAATATCTGACAAAAAAACTTTATCCATTGGCGTTGTATATGAGTCCTTTCTGACATAACCTTTGGAATAGTATGCCTTTGCCTTCAACATATTTGCTTTTGATTCAGTCGGAGAATTCTGACGTTTACAAATCAACGCCAGGTAGTAATATGGATCCGCGAGATAATCACTATGAGCAATAGATTTTTGGAAATTTTCTATTGCTGCGTCAAAGTTCTTCAGGTCGAATTCAATAATTCCTAAATGCAAATAGTCAAAAGGCATAGGAGAATAATTCGTAACGCTCAATTGAGCTTTAATAATAGCTCGGGCACGAATATTATCGCCGATTCCCCTATAGCACAGCCCTTTAACAATTGTCAGATGATAATCTCCATTTTGCGAATATCCAAGATTAGATCCATTCAATTTTTCAAGCAATTCAAAATCTTTTATTGCACCTTGATAATCCCGAATGAACTGATATCGACACCAAGCACGGTAACCCAGATTTCGCCGTGGATTTATCTCCACTCCTTGATCAATTATCTTCTTCCACGTCACAAAGTCTCCTCGTTTTAGATAAGGAACAGATTTCTCAATATAAGCGTAATCAAGTTTGGGACATAATCTAATGGCTTCATCAAATGCTCGTTGAGATTCCATTGTTCCCTGATAAGTTTCTGCTTCTGTAGCTTTATTGCAAGCTTCATAACATGCCAGGTCATTATCCATTTTGTAAATATTGCAATTTGGTTGAGCCGATACTGAACCTGTAAGCATAATTGCAAAAATTGGAAGTATAATTCTCATGGGGTGATTTCAATAAGATTGCCGTTATTAACCCGAAATGTCAAATATTGATAGTAGTCAAAACTACGCTCTCTATTCGTTCCAATAATCCACCCTGATAGGCTTCTTGTTAATTGAATCAATTGAGAATTCACCTTTTCCGAAAGAACAATAAGTTGATAACTATCGTCCATAGATTGAATCCTAAATCTTCCAGACTTGCCTTCACAATTCACAATAAATCGAATAGTTATCATTGCATTTACATCACTCAGTTTTTTCCATTGTTTTAGAACTTCCCTCTTCAATTGTGGTTTGTCACCATTATATTGAAATCCTTTCCCAAAGCTGTAGTATTGTTGGACATTTCTGTCATCGCAAACCTTGAATGCCGGATCATCTAGCTTTGCATCAAAAGCAATATCGCCAACTTGGGCTGGATAGTTCGGCGGGGCCTGCGAAAAGACCTTGTAATAAAAAATAAAGGTTATGAAAATAATCAAAAACGTCCTGACCATAAATTTAATAATTGTCAATAATAATTGATATATTGATTTCCGTTATGTTTTATTGAGTGTACTAAGATAATAAATTTTTATATTACTTGAATCAAATATGCTACAGTACTATCAAGCTGGTACTTGTTATTCTGGAGGTTTAAGGAAAATAAAACAGCACTTCTTCAGCAATGTAACTCCTGAACTATCTTTCGGAGATAGCGGTTATCTTACAATCCGATTCATTGTACACGAAGATGGTACAATTACAATAGTTGATATCCTTCATTGTTCAAAAGAATTCAGACCATTTAGATTCAATGATAATCTAGTGGATGAATTGATTTTATGTTTGCACCAATTGGGCAGATGGAACCCAGGAACAGTGCAAAATCAGCCTATCAAAAGTATGAAGTACCTAACCTTCATTATTCAAAATGGCTTAGTAGTCGATATTGTCCCTAAATAATAAAACTTGGACCCAATAGCGCAATCAAAGAACAGGCTGCAGAAAACAAATTTCCTAGATCAGGGATCGGAGGATTGGTTTAAAGTTCTTGAACATTGCCTTGAATTAAATCCTAATAATGCAGCAGCCCTTCGAATTAAGTCAATTTGGTTTACTAAAACAGGTGATTACGTTAATGCGTATTCCCTCTTAAACCGAGCTGTAGAATTAGATCCTTTTGAAGCCCTCGTCTATCGCGGATGGTTGAAATTATACAAACTACATGATTACTTTGGTGCGCTCAACGATTTTGAAAAAATCATTTCAATTACAAAATCAGGTACACGTCTTAAATTTTTTGAAGATATCTATTATTTGATGGGACTTACCAGAATGCAATTGGCACAATATAAAGAAGCGATAACCGCTTTCGATATGAGCATTCAAAGAATCTATAAATACCAGACCCAGCTAGAAGACTTAGTATATATTCTAGTTGACAAGGCAATCTGTCAGCTTGAACTTGGTGCCTATGAAGATTCTTTAGGTACCCTCGAGCAAGCTCTCGAGGTAAACGGAAATACTCCTGAATGTTACTACCAAAAGGCAAATGCTCTAATACATCTGGGGAAAAAGTCGGAAGCCAAAAAATTCTATATCAAAGCTTTAAAACTCGCGAGTCAGGGAAAGATCAGATTCAACCCCTATAAAGATTTTTTCAATCAGCTTTACATTGAGGAGATCAGTGAAAAATTAGACGCAAAGTAGTTCTATCATAATTTTGTTTTAAAAACAGATTTCGACCGTTAATCTTACGATGGTAGGTATTACTCCATGGGGCTACTCTTTAGGTGATTATCTAAACGCGTTTAGGCATGATGTAACCTTTTATTATCTTACTTTAATATATAGGCGTAAATGCTTTAACAGTCCACAATACAACACGTTATAGATGATTGAATTAAACACGTTATCGAAGATAGGTTTAGGAACATACCGAATGGGCATCGGCAATGATGGTGATTATGATGCCGTCCGCGCTGCAATTAATGCTGGGTGCACCTTGATAGACACCGCGCCAAATTATGTTGATGGCGCCTCGGAACTTTTGGTGGGAAAAGTTCTCCGTGATATCAATAAGGAGGTGTTCATTACAACTAAGGCCGGATACATTCAGGGTGTAGATATGGGTCCAGTAGCCGCATTGAAATTCGAGAACGTTGTCAAAATCAACAACAACTTTTCGTACTCTATTGATCCGAATTTTCTTTCGTTCCAACTGCAAAAATCCCTTAATAGGCTTGGTAAGTCGTGCATTGACGGATTTTTTCTCCATAATCCTGAACATTATTTTTCCGACCCCAAAGATCCTATCGGAAAACCAGAACTATATAATTTAATAAAAAAGGCTTTTTCATTTTTAGAAGAACAAGTATCCAAAGGAAAGATTCGATACTATGGGATTAGTTCCAACACGTTCCCATTTTCTTCAGACAATTCAACCACACTTGACATTCAAACTATTTGTGATCTGGCTAAATCAATAGCCACTACAAATCATTTCAAAATAATTCAGTTTCCTTACAACATATTGGAAACCGAAGCGACTACCGGTATTCATTCTAACGGAAAAAGTCTATTGTCGATCGCAAAGGGTCTGGGACTTCAAACATTCTCCAATAGACCATTGAATGGTTCGTCTTCGAGCGGTGCAGTACGGCTGGTAACCCACTACCCTGAGGTTTCTTCCGCGACGATCAACAATTCATTGATAGTTAATGTACTGGATTTGATTCATTCCAAACTTGATGAAAAGGGAATGGCAGATCAATGGGACGAATTTCCGGTATTGGTGGAACTAGAAAAGAATTGGAATAAAATTGGTAACCCAGAAGGTGTGGCATCCCTATTTGGCAACTATCTCATGCCTTTTATGAATGCACTTTATGAGGAAAAAGTCCCGGTAGAGGTTAACACTCTACTTGAACTCCTGTTCCATGAAATGGACATTCTATCCAAACGAAATATTACGATTGTGGCCTCCAGATTGGAAAAGGATCTGATAGATAATGGATTAATGGGAATTGGACCTGGGACGTTTCCGAAAAGACTCTGTCAGTATTACCTTTCGCAGGGAGTAGATCATGTTCTGGTCGGGATGAGGAAAAAAAAATATGTAGAAGAATTAACCGGGCTATTCTAAAAATTAATTCACAATCGAAATAATTTTATGTTCAGCGAGGATCTTTAATGATGTCAATATGACTTCAATGTCCTTTTCGCTTGTGTCTCCAATGAAGACCGCCAATCTTGAAAAAATATCTCGCACTAATATTCCTTCAGTGTTCTCATTTATAATTTTTAATATTTCAATCAATGCCGAAGCTCCCTCGTACACGTCGCCATCGGCAAGTGTGATTTCATTTTGTTCTACAATCTGACCTCCACCAATGACCCCACGCACCACGTAATTCGCTTTTCTGACAAGAAGTACGCGATCATTTTCCCCAATCACTTTTGGCGCCAATGAAATTCCCAGTTTTGCAACATAACACCAATTCGTATAACTTTTGTTCGTCAATGAATGAAGGGATGGAAGATGAAGCGTTTCGACCATATGGTCATGTACCGAATCAAATCCGTTGTCTCTAAATACTTGTTTAATTTCATTTGCTGACAACATCTCATTTATATCTCGGAAGAAATAGTCCAGCGGGCCGAAATGCGTAAAAAATCCGCTTGGCTTAAGTACCCGTTTGATCTCTGGGAGCCAGAACTTTAACGCAACAACGTCAGTAAAATAAACCGAAAATACAGAATCTAATGATTGATCCTCAAACGGCAATTTCCGAACATCTGAAACGAAATAATCAATTTTATTCAATCGGATTTCAACATGAGTCCGATCTAAGTGGGGAGGAAACATGGTTGCCGTCACTTCCCTGACTGAATCTTCCGCTGAATACAGATTACGATCATCCATCTCAAAGAAGCGCACGGTGCTGGTAAGGAGTTTCTTATAATGATAGGCCATGGAAAACGACTTATCCGTCACATAAACTTTTTGAAAATAATCTGCAAGATCAAAAGCAATTCTTCCCACACCAGCTCCAAGAAATAATGTTTTACCTCCTTTAGGTAAATTTGCTTTAATCCCTTCTAGCAAAGCAGTCTTTATCGATTGTAGCTGAAGTTCAGAAGCGGCGTCCCAACCCCAATCCCTTTTCAAGTACCTGTGATCCTTTAAATACCCGCCAATGTCATCGTTCTCGTGAGGCTTCAGCTGAACCAGGAGTGAGGGAATTGTGTATGGGGCCAGAATTTTCTGAATTTCAATCAATACGTCAAGGTTTACTACAAACGCTTCAGCCATCCTCTGAATTACTTCCTCCCTTATAGCAGTTGCTCCCTTTATCTTTACAAGGTCTTTAGCCTGTGAATGATGATTTGTAATAAACCGGGTGTAAAGCACATAAGCTTCAGATGCATACTGTGCCAGATCCTCGACAAAGACCCTTACTCCTCCTATTAGTTGCAGGGCCTTCATTTAATTGCTAAAAATCCTTCAAAACACACATATTTCATAATTGTCATGACGTCGATAAAGCCTGCTCTCGCCAACAAATCCAAATTTCCTTTGGTTGAAAATGGTTCAAGTACTCCCTTTAGGCTACGCGATTTTGAAATAATATTATCAGCCGAATATCCCTGATCAAGCTTATAATCGTTGTAAAGGGAAGTTGATATGTCCTGAAATCTCGCATCAGCCCCCCGAACCTTCTCAAATAATATAAACGCGCCTCCCCAATGAAGTGATTCATAAATTTTGTTAATAACCAGCTGCCTGACGTTAGGCTTGACAAACTGAATCGTATAATAAGCCACGATTAAATCCGCCTTTTTGAATTCAAACTCGGTCAAATTCCCTTGAATAAATTGAAGATTCTTTGGATTGTTGTCTCTTTCTTGGGCAAACTTGATCATGTCGATTTCCACGTCGACTCCTATAATGGAAGTCTCTTTTTTTTCGGACCGTTTGGCTAATTGCGCGCTCAGGATACCAGTAGAGCATCCAAGGTCATAGCACACGGAGTTTTCAGACATAAAAAAGTCAGAAACTTTTAAGATCAAGTCATGACCTTGACTATAATTAGGCACCGATTTATTCACATGCTCCTCAAATTTCTTAGGGACGTCTCCAGAAAATTTCCAGGCGGCGTTCTCACCTGTAATAGCATCACCCGTATCATTATGCATTTTTCGCGGTTTGGGAGTAAATTATCACAAGGTTGGCGAAAACAACGACATTATCTTGGATTAGTTTGCACAAATATATTATAATCAAAAACGTATGGTTGATTTTCGACATTAATACTTTCAATCAATTCTTTCCTTTTATTATAAAGCATTTTATAAGTTTTTTCGAAATAGCGAAACCACTCAGTTCCAATAGACGAGTACATTTCTGGATAATCAAGTTTCATCAGCGCTGTTTTGAATCGTTTCATATTACTTGAAAAACGTCCTTTCAATTCATGAAGTTCATCTCCGTCCAAAATGTTGATATCGAGACATTTGTCAATGGTCAGGTTTATATTTGTTTGCGTGAATAAACCATGATAACGACCATAGATGTCATGGTAATCATCTTCAACTCTCGTAAATTTTGACAATGGCGTAGCTGGAGACGTTGAAAACCAGTCCTCCTTTTTGAAGGAAATTGCGTTGAAAACAATGTGACTGCATTGATGAATGATATTGTCAAAGAAGAAGATTAAACCATTTTCTGCCTTAACATTTAAAAACGACCCGCCATGAGCGGACATCGAAGCAAAGGAATTTAAAGACCCATTAAAACAAACCACCTTCCGGGTCGCCGATACCAGAATTTTATAATAAACCGGATTTACAAGCTTTAGAAGTTCCAGACTTTGTTTGACATATCCATTAAACAAATCAGTATTTAAAATTGTGACAAGTACGGTTTCGCGCTGATCGTTGATAAAAACTGAATTCAGAAGCGAACATGAATGCTGAAGTATCTCCACCTTATCATCCTCCAGCCACAACAGCTCTTCTACTTCAAAATCAACTTGATCCCCATCACAAAAGATCAATATTTCTCTCTGGTTGAACTGCAGTTCCATTTCCCTATTTATAAATACTGTCTTTAGGTATCCATAGTTGGGCAGATATACTATGCCTTCTGTATTGGACCTAACCATTATGCTGTAGGGCCTATTTTTTTTTGGAATATATCCCCATAAAATCTGGAGCAGGGGAAAGTTTGCCTTGAGTCGATAGTTGAAATAAAGGAAAAGGAACGGTTCTAAAAAAATTCTGTCATTTTCGAAGTCCAGTAATTCAAAAAGCTTTTCATTTTCGTTTACCACCAATCCCTTTATGACATGTGCTATTTCTGACTGACCTTTATGAAAATATTTTTCTATAGCGAAAGAGTCTAACATGCTTAACGGAAATTTTCAGTTCAACATGGTCTTCTTGACCTTAGCTTGACCCGAATAGGCCATTAAACTGAAAGAACATAATGTTAAATAAAAAAAACTCCCCTTGCTGTTACACAAAAGGAGTTTCGGTTGAAATTGATCAGTTAACTTCATAGGAACGTACAAAAACCCATACAATATCACCACCTCCGCCATTAAATACGGTAGAGACGCTTACATGACACGCACCTAAAATTCCGCCGGCAATTTTTGCAATTTCGAAATCATCTTTTATTACCCCATCCCGACGCTTAAAATCATCGAGTGTTAATTTTTTTGATTCATTTTTCATATGGATTTTTGGGTCAAATGTCTTAAAAAATTTAATTAGTGCACACCTGGTAGGCAACTCCTTCCACGCCCCCGGTTGCTACGTTTCTAAATTCGAATGTGACGGTCACACAATGACACGCGCCAAGTATCCCACCAGCGATGAGGCTTAAGTTGTTTTCAATGGCTCTTGTTTTATTTTTAAAGTCATCAAGAGAGAGTTTTTTTGTTTCAGTCTTCATATTGAATTGGATTTAATTAGAATTTAACGTTTTACAATTAATTCTCGCATTGATAATCTGTAGTTTTGTATACCGTCGAGCCCTCTTTGATATAATACACAGCTACTACGCAATGACATGCTCCAAGAATTCCTCCTGAAATCGATGCTAGGTTTTCATTTTCTATTTTTTTTGCCGCATTTGCTTTAAAAGACTCCAGTGTCAATTTTGGTTTTTCCGTTTTCATATAGTTATTAATTTAAGTTTTGATTACTTCAACTCCCCCGAACCTGTATAATTCCTGAGTAATATAAAGGACTATGTCTGCATCCCAATCGTCGAGAACAGGAGCAAACAAATTTTCTATAGAATAGGATTGATATCCATTAAGCTTTTCCACTATTCCTGGTATTGCGGGATGGTTTGGTACCGAAACCTTTTTAGACTGTACAAAAAGTGTAGTTTTTTCACCCCGTTCGATCATCTTAATACTAAACGGATCACAACCTTTTATCATGGTGCCCATTGTTATTAATGGTGGCTCATATACATGTTCAGTATTTTGAAGAAATCCAAAAAAATATCCATTACTCCTGATCTTGTAGCGATGTTCAATTAGTAATTGATCTACTGCCTCATCCAGTCGCATTTTTGAATAGTCTGCATCAATATCGATCGAGTCAGCAAGCAATTGCTTCATATGAGAAATGTCGTCGATTTCGTTCTTATCCTTTGTAATCAATGTTTTGGAATCCTCCTTTGAAAAAATCTTTTTCATAAGATCAATACTAATCGCCATTTGCAATTCCGATACTGGCGGCTCGATGTGCCACACGGTGAGACCAATCGATAACTCTTCAGTATGTCCAACATGATAATAACCAACCGGCATAAAAAAACAATCCGTTTCATTGAACTCATATTCCTCCGAAAGAGGAACAAGTTTTTCAAAATCCTTGGAACCCGTTTTGAGCTTTAGTTCATCTTCATATTTTTCCTGAGTCATCAAAAACATCTTCTTTTTCCCTGGGCCGACATGCAAGTGAGTGACCTTATGTCCTTTCGGATCAAGATGAAATCCTAGAGGTGTGTATCCGTAATTTCCAAAAAAAAGTGTTATTTCAATACCGTTTCCTGGGACACCATACTCTTCAAGCAGAGGCCTAAACTTTCTGAAAATGTCAGCCTTCAGACTCCTATCATAATTCTGAATACTATTGAGAATCACACCAAACTTTTTATCGCCGAAAACTCGCGAACACCATTTCAGAATATCCTCATTCTCGGTTGGTGGATTATTGAAGAAAAAATCTCTGTTGTCATCCTTGATGGCGCCTTCAATTGACAATCTAAATCCGTTGGGAACCTTCCGGTCACTTACATCTTTAATTACGCGCAACACACATTGCTTAAAGAACTCAAGATCCTCCTGCGATATGACATTCTTAATGACTTTCGGTTTGGTCAAGCCGGCAGTTTCTTCGTAAAAATCATTCCACCAGGATTTTTCAAAAGAAGGATTTGTAATAATGATCTCTTTTGACTCTGCGTTAAGAGTTTCCATTTCTCAAACTAATATTTAAAATAATGAATCCTTCCCAAGGTAATCCGGCCCAATCAGCCACTACTCAAGATAATGCGAGTTCTTTCGCGTTTTCCGACGCCTGATTAAAACAAATAAAAAGTTTCGACTAATCCAAGCCAAGATGAAATAAAGTTTATCCAATTCTGGTTTTTTTAATTCCAAGCATGAATATTCTTAACATAACTTGTAGGCCATTGATGGGACTAGATGAGCAATGATTATAGTTTTAAGAAGAATTTGGTACTTTAAGTATTTTCGACACCGGGAATTTAATGAGTAAAAGTTTTCCATTTTATAAACAGCTCGACTTAACGGATTGCGGCCCGGCCTGTCTGAGAATGATAGCGAAGTTTTATGGCAAAGTCTATAGCGCCGATTTCTTAAGAGAAAAATGTCACATTACGCGCGAAGGTGTCTCCGTATCCGGAATTACTGATGGAGCTGACTCCATCGGCTTACATTCCATTGCGGTAAGTATTGGGTTTGACAGTCTCCGTAATGAAGCACCACTACCGTGCATTGCCTACTGGAGACAAAGGCATTTCTTAATAGTCCATGACATTAATGACACTCACGTAATGGTTGCAGATCCGGCACACGGGAAGATTAAATATTCAAAGGACGAATTCTTGAATGGATGGACCGGGAATAAATTCCTTCAGGCTGATAATGAAGGTCTGATTATTTTACTTGAGCCAACCCCGAGATTTTATGAAGACTATGGAGAAACAAAGAAATCCAAACTCGGCTTAAAATATTTGCTCCCCTATCTAAAGCCCTATCGAAGTTATTTGTTTCAACTTTTGATCGGGCTTGTTATTGGAAGCGTTCTTCAGTTGGCTTTGCCATTTTTAACCCAATCCATCGTCGACTATGGCGTCCGGTATCAGGACATCCATTTTATTTATCTGATATTAATAGGGCAAATAATGCTTTTTACTTCTCAAACGACGCTATCCATAATTCGAAGCTGGCTCCTGCTCCATCTTGGAGCGAGAGTAAATATTTCAATTGCATCGGATTTTCTTACAAAGCTCATGAAACTGCCTTTGTCATTTTTTGACTCTAAGATTACAGGCGACATCATGCAGCGAGTTGATGATAACAGGCGAGTTGAAAGTTTTTTGTCATCGCAATCTCTTGGATTAGTATTTTCCGCATTCAATGCAATCGTTTTTCTACTCGTTCTTTTCTATTACAACCTGCTAATCGGAACGATTTTTCTTACCGGGTCTGCTATCTACATTTTGTGGGTCCTTACTTTTTCAAAAAAAAGAGCAGAGCTGGACTACCGTCGGTTTGATGAATCCGCGGGTAACTCCAGTAGCTTGATTCAAATTATTTCGGGAATTTCGGAAATAAAATTAAATGGTTCGGAAAAACGCCGTCGGTGGGAATGGGAGTCAATTCAAATCAAATTGTTCCGAATTTCTCTAAGGGGCCTTACAATTGCGAATTATCAGGGCGCCGGAGCATTTTTTATAAATGAGCTCAAAAATATTACCATCACTTTTCTTGCAGCGAAATCTGTCTTGGATGGCCAGATTACGCTTGGAATGATGCTTGCCATACAATACATGATCGGTCAAATAAACTCTCCACTGAATAATCTTATCGGATTCATACAAAGTGCCCAGGATGCCAGAATCAGCCTTGAACGTATTGGTGAAATTGAAGATCAAACCGAGGAGCAGGAAAACTCGGAAAGCAAGATTGATTATTTGCCGAATGATAGAACCATTTATATTGAAAATCTAAACTTTCGGTATGGCGGGCCAAGTTCGAAATGGATTATTGAAGATCTGACTTTGGAATTACCAGCTGGAAAAGTGACAGCAATTGTTGGCACAAGTGGAAGCGGGAAGACTACATTACTGAAACTTTTGCTGAAACTTTACAACCCTACAAATGGATCCATTAAGGTCGGTAATGTGGGCCTAGACAAGATTGATACTCCGTTTTGGAGGAATAACTGCGGGGTTGTTATGCAGGAAGGATACATTTTCACTGACACACTGTTGAGAAATATCACTGAATCAGACTCCGAAAAAATACTTGATAAAGAGAAACTTCAACGATCCGTTAATATGGCTAATATCGAGGAATTTGCTGAGAATTTGCCTGCTGGTTACTATTCACGAATAGGAACGCAGGGAACGAGCGGTATTAATCTGAGCGGTGGGCAAAAACAACGCGTTCTTATTGCCCGAGCGATATATAAGGATCCCAATTTTCTTTTTTTTGACGAGGCTACCAGCTCATTAGATGCAAATAATGAAAAAGTCATCATGGAAGAACTTGATCATTATTTTAATGGAAAAACCGTGCTGATCATTGCCCATCGTCTGAGCACCGTGAGAAAAGCCGACCAAATTATCGTAATGGAAAAGGGGAAAATCGTAGAAAGCGGTTCCCATGAATCCCTTACCCAGGCGCGCGGAGCATATTATAACCTGGTCAAGAATCAATTGGAATTAGGAAACTAAAGATTATGGCTGTTCAGTTAAAAAAAATCGATTTACTAGTTGAACGCAGCGAGCTGGTACAGGAAGTACTGGAACGTAGACCAAACTGGCTGATAAGTTGGGGAAATTCAATCATGCTTTTCATCGTTCTGATCATGATCCTTTTTTCATGTTTCATAAAATATCCAGACATTATCGTGGCAAAAGTTACCCTCACAAATGATAATCCACCGATACAACTGATTTCAAAAGCAACGGGATCCCTTCAGTTTCTTGTAAAAGATAATGAATTAGTTAAGAAAAATCAGGCGATAGGATACATTAAGAACGAGGTAAGCTATGTTGAAATAAATTCCTTGATGGATTCATTAAAAAGCATGAGTTATGGAATCGCATTCCTTAAAGATTCAACACGCACCAATTACCTCGCTAACTTTAGAAATCTAGGTGGAATGCATCTGCGGCTGAATGATCTGCGCTCTGGAATTCAAAAGCTTCAATTCCATGCTTATCACCAGCCAATAAAAAAGGAGATTCTTTCATTAGACCACCAATTATCCAGGTTTCAAAGCCAGGATAAACTCCTTTTGCAAAAAATCAAAACACAAACAAAACAATACGAGTTGTTTCGTTCAGATTACCTAAGGGATAAAAAACTGTTTGATCAGAAGGTAATCGCACCAAAGGATCTGGAGTCAAAGGAAAAAGAATTATTGACCGCGACAGGACTACTAGAAAATACTGTTCTGCAGCGAAGCCAAAACTTCGTCGCTATATCGGAAATTCAAACATCATTAGTACAGCTGAAAAATCAGCATGAGAATTTAATGGGTGAGGTCAAAATGGAAATCGAATCAGCAATTAAAGGGTTGCTTTCTGATATCTACCAGTGGCAGAACAAATACGCATTTTTCTCTGTCACCGACGGTAAGATCTCTTTTTTTCGATATTGGCAAAATGATCAGTATGTTGTGGAAGGTGCGGAAATAGCTACGATAATCCCTTCCGCAAACACCGAGATCATAGGTCGGGTTGAAAGTCCGTTAAGAAATTCTGGCAAAATAAAAATCGGCCAGCGTGTCAACATTCTATTAGATAGCTATCCATACGAAGAATTCGGACCATTAATCGGGCAGGTAAGCGATGTCGCAGCCCTCCCCAGGAACGATTTTTACTTGATAAAAATTTCCCTTACCAACGGGCTGACGACTAAATTCAACAAAACGTTGGATTTTAAGCAAGAGATGGTGGGTACAGCCGAAATTATTACTCAAGATATTACCCTTATCGAGCGGGTCTTTAACAGCGTCACAAAGATGGTCCGGAAGAATTAAACTGTAGCTACTTGGCACACGCAAGATAATTTTCAATATCGGACATAAAAACTTTATCCATAGGATTTGTCTAAGAGTCTTATAAAATGTCTTTGCCTTCAGCATGTTTGTCCTGAAATCGCTGGGAGAATTCTGAACTTTACAAACTAAAGCCAAATAGTTGTGGACGGGCTAAGTAATCACTATCAGCAATTGATTTCATTTTCAGTCGCTCCGTCAAAGTCTTCAAATCAAATTTTATAATTCCCGGATGCAGACAGTCAAAGGGCGGCACGTTCTACCTGTGCGGTCTTAGAAACATAAAGGAGCATTCCGTCAAACATTATCTCCCCAAGCCCGTCCGGCCGATAACGGATATTTAACAATCAGGTTCTAGTTCTTGAGGATGCTCGAATAGCGGTCAAAGACGTTCTCAACTGTACAGACGACTTTAAATCATTTCAATTAAAAAAAATAGTGGACCGACTGGTTTTAAGTAATGCGTTTGCTCTTTTTAAATCGGGCAGTGCAATTAAATCCTTCTATGGCCAATCGGGGATGACTGAAGTTATCGCAAAGATCTTGAAAAAGTAATTTCAATTAGAAAATTAAGTACAGCTATACATTCGAAGAAATTATCGAAAAAATATACACACAAAAAATTGTATTTGGAAAATAGTGTTTACTATAGATCGCCCTCAAACTACAAATTGGAGTATTAATGATACCTCACTAATTTTTCTGAATTTAATACTAGAAGACAAATGCTTTTACCGACTAATAGGATAGTGAAAAAATTTACCTAATTTATGTTCTGAACAAGACGCGACAGTTTCAACAAAATATCACAATAATGAAATCTCTAATTGCTACCTTTTCTGTTATTGTAGTCATTTTTCTATCCTTCCTAATACCCAAAACCGGTACTGCTGAATTCAGAGGTGGTCAACAGGGAAAGGATAATCTTGATAGCGTACAATTTTGGAAAAACAAAACGAGAGCTGCTACCCAACAAGCTCTCGAAATGCTCAAGCATAATCAAGAAGAACTTGCCCGTCACGAGAAGTTAAATAACGAGTGCATATTGAAAAATGAATCGCTGGTTAAATTAATTAATGAACAGAAAAAGGAAATTGAAAAATTGAAAAATTGAAAAAGTAAGTCAAATTCAATCCTTCGCCTAGGCTGAACAGCAATGTTAAGAAGAGTGAGGAATCCGATTTTTTAGGTCTAATTGCTAATTTCAACACCTCAAAAACTTTATTCCGAGGGTGAAAACTTTATTGCGTTTTCCAACAAGGGAGTTACTCATCCCTACGCACTTACCTTTCAGGCAAACAAAGACGATAAGGGGGGAGAAATATATGCTGCTTCATTAATGGGCTGGAATTGGCGTTTAAAATGGCGTTTGCTGAGGCTTAAGGCAATTTTCCATCGGTCATCTTCATTATTCGGCCTAAAAAAGAGTAAGTTTTACCTGGGAAACTTATGTGTTTGGTCTAACCAGGAAGATGTATGTAGATTGTATGTAGAAAAAAACAAGGCAGCTACCATATTTCATGTAACTGCCTCATTATCACGCTCTCCCTCCTGGACTTGAACCAGGGACCCTCTGATTAACAGTCAGATGCTCTAACCAGCTGAGCTAAGGAAGAATGTCGATATATATATATTCAAATTTAGACAATCATCTTGAATTTGGGAGTGCAATATTAAAAGGATTGTATAAAAACTCCAAAGTGGACTTCAAAATTAACACCACCATTTCGAAAGATAACAGACGAGAGGCTGGGCGACTATCTTTGATGTTATTGTCAAATACAGCATAGAAAGAGCCTAGACGCGTTTTCTGAGCAGAAAGGCGTTCAACGCTTTCGTTTACTTCACAGCAATTCCATTGCCATAGCCATTCAACTTTCCATCAGAGATCGCAATAGCTTTACCATTTATCCAGCACGTAGCAACGTCAACCGCACCGTTATTTACATATCCGGAAGCGTAAACATCACTTCCTACAACAACAATGGAGGATGCTTCAGCCTTTTTAGTTCCATCGCTGAGCACTACAGCTGTTCCGTTGAGCCAGTACTTTGCAACTTTTACAGAATCGTTTGTTTCAAAACCAGCAACATAAATATCATTTCCTGAAACCGCAATCGAACTACCCATTGCATACTTAGAGCCATCGGTAAGTTTTGTTTCTACACCATTGCGCCAATATTTCACGATGGATGTTCTTCCTGTGAATTCAACGCCGGAGATAAAAACGTTTGCCCCCGATACTGCGATGCTCGTTGCCATGGCTGGATTTGATCCATCACTTAATATTACTTCAACACCATTCTTCCAATATTTTGCAACATCCATTTGTACAGCATTGGGTTCTGAACCGGAAACATAAATATCATTACCCGATACTGCGATCGATAATGCATTAGGACGCCCGATACCTTTTGTAAGATTGATTCCCTTTCCGTTTTTCCAATATTTGGCAAAATACATTGTCTTCCCATTTACTTTCGCATATTCAACACCGGCAACAAACACATTGATACCAGACACAACGATCGACGTTGCGTTGGAAAAATTCAATCCTGTTCCCAACATTACGGCAACTCCGTTCTTCCAATACGTTGCAACATTGTATTGGGTATTCTTTTCATAACCCACAGCGTAAATATCTTTACCGGAAACAGCAATCGAAGTTGCTTCAGCATTTTTTGTTCCATTGGTAAGACTAACTGCCTTTCCATTGTGCCACGTTTTTGCAATCCCATTAGTTTCGGTCTGTTCCGTTCCAGCTACATAATAATTTTGAGCATTGGTCGTATTGAAAAAAGGAAATCCTGCCGTGACAATTAATAAAAGTTTTAGATAAATTGATCTCATAAGGTTAGAGGGTTTGTATTTAACCGAAGGTATGTTAATCCAATGTGTCACATCCTATGTATATTACGTATCTTGAGTAAACAAAACTTATTATCTTAAATTAGTCTTCAATTATCCAAGGCGAAAAAACGTCACATTCTCACACTTGATACTCCTATCGCGCCCGCTTATTACTATTACCGCAACGACCGAACTGCGATTCAGATAAACCAAATTCTTAAAGGCAACCATAGTTCTTCGCACTTTAACTAAGGAAAAAGGTAATCAATAACAGGGGAAATGGAAGTGTGGGTTGGACTATTTAATACAATTGATCTGGCAAAAGATTACGTCAAGCGCCTGTTAAAGCCAAAACCCGCAATCTATCATCATAGTGATTAGTCTAAATGCTACATTCAATTTCTGTGAGAAAAACATTCACATACACAGTATATAATCCATTTTTTAAGTAGTAGGGGTTAACTTATCTTACGGTCCCTAATCATCTTAATCTGACTTGTTATTTATTATGGAGCCATCGTCTACAGACTTTAAAGAAGTACTAAAGAGATCTGTCGTTGAGCATTTTCTTTCAGGATATTCAAGGATTCTTCGTGAAGGTGGCTTGATCACTCCTGTTATCAATCAAGATGAAGTTTCACCTATTGACGAAACTCAACTCGAGCCTTTTGATGGATCTGATGATACTTTTAATTTTAATTCCGACTTTAAAGTACAACATTATAAAATTACGTTTCACGGAACGATTAATATTAAAATGGAGATAAAGAATGAGGCATTTTCTGGGAAGAAGGATTTTTTTATTTGACAGGAATACGGAATAGACACATCACAGCGCCCCTCTATGGTGAATAAATTTTATCGCAAAGGGACTTACATCGGTAAGTAAATCACCTAATCTACTTTTGATTTCTTTGATTCTATTTACGGATACTACTCTTTACGGTAACTTCAACAACTCTTACCTCAAATATTAAAACTTATGAATCATACGCATCTGAAGACTCTTGCGCACGGTAAAGCATTTCATCGTGTGGTAAACTACGTGATCATTGCCTTCGCCATTCTGGTAGGACTTGAAACGATTTTTAAAAATACTCTTTGGCCTACCGTGTTTCTTACAGCCGATTATCTGTTCCTGATATTTTTCACATTTGAGATCATCTTTCGGATCATAGCAGAAGACAGTATTCTCGATTATTTCAAATTGTATACAAATGAAAAAGTAACATCAAAAGGAAAAACAATAACAAAGGTTGTGTTTACAGAACATGGCTTCTGGAACTACTTTGACTTTCTTCTAATTGCTTTAAGTATAGGAGGATTGTTGACACAAGTTTTCTTTCATCCGTCCATCATCCAGATTGGCAGACTTTTCAGAATATTTCGTATCATCCGCTTATTGGAGGTCAGTGATCATTTGAAAGAGGTGGAACAAAGGATCGTGAGCATCATTCCAACTGTATTTTCATTTGTGGTATTGCTACTGATCTTAACTTACATCTATTCAATTCTTGGTATGTTCATGTATGGGGCTAATAAATATACAACATGTGATTTTACCTCTATGACAGATTCATTTGTAACTCTCTTTCAAATAATGACGCTTGATAACTGGTCGGATGTGATGGATGAATTAAAGGCAAATTCACCAGGCTATCCGCCATTTATTGCACAAATATATTTTGTAAGCTTTGTTGTGTTCACTTCAATTATAACATTCAACGTTTTTATTGCTGTCATGACGTCGCAAGTGCAGGATAAAATGGAGAAAGACATCGAAGAAAAGATTGAAGCAGCACAAAGTTTCGAAGATGGATATTTAAATCGGGGGATGAAGGAAATTATGTCAGAGATTCAACTTTTAAAGCAAGAAATTCGCGAACTTAAAAGATAAATAGACGCCATGAAAGCAGTTATAGTAAAACAATTTGGATTACCGAATACAGTGTCATTAGCAGAAATTCAATCACCCGTCTGTGCTAGTGATGAGGCAGTGATCAATGTAAAAGCTTGTGGCGTTAATTTTCCGGATGTATTAATTATACAAAACAAATATCAATTCAAACCAGTATTACCCTTTTCCCCTGGTGGAGAAGTTGCAGGTGAAATAATTACTGTTGGCGAAAAAGTAAAACACCTTGCGATTGGAGATCGTGTGGTTGCCCTTTGTGGCTGGGGTGGTTTTGCAGAACAAGTTGCAGTAAAAGCAAATCGAATCTTTCCAATGCCTGTAGGGATCAATTTTATAAATGGCGCTTCAACCCTTTATACGTATGGCACATCATATCACGCATTAAAAGACAGAGCACAATTAAAAGCAGGCGAAACACTATTAGTACTCGGTGCAGGAGGTGGGGTAGGTCTCGCAGCCGTTGAACTTGGAAAAATAATGGGTGCAATTGTTATCGCTGCTGCCTCTTCGAATGATAAACTCATGGCGTGCAAAGAGAAAGGCGCTGATCATATCATCAATTATTCTACCGATGATCTGCGTTCACGCTTAAAAGAAATCACGGCAGACAAAGGAGTTGATGTTGCGTATGATCCAATCGGCGGTCCGTTAGCAGAAGTTGCATTACGATCCTTGGCGTGGAAAGGACGGTATCTTGTAGTTGGATTTGCAACGGGAATTATTCCACAGTTTCCTGCCAATCTTCCATTACTAAAAGGTGCTTCCATTGTTGGAGTTTTCTGGGGAAGCTTCGCAGAAAAAGAGCCAAAAAAAAGTTTTCAAAATTTTGAAGATCTTTTATCATGGATCGGCAGTGAAAAGATCAAACAACACATTCACAAAATTTATTCACTCGAACAAGCTCCGCAGGCATTACAAGACTTGATGGATCGCAAGGTTGTTGGTAAAGCCGTTATACAAATCTAAAAATAAGCCATATTGGCTTATGCTCTGCTGATTATTCATAGTAATCGGCCATTAAGTCATATTTTATTCCAAAAAATCCTAATGGTACAGATTTCCCTTATAGGATATCGTGTTTGAAAAATAAATGTTAAACCAAAAAAATAAAAACAATATGAGCTTAATAAGATACAGCGGCAATGAATATGTGCCTACCTCCTTCAGCAGTTTAATTGATGGATTATTCAATGAAACATTAACCCGTTCAGGCGGAAGTGCATTCGTTCCTAAAGTAGATATCATTGAAAATGAAACTTCGTATGAAGTGCACGTTGCCGCGCCAGGCCTTGCAAAAGAAGACTTCAACATTGAAGTAGAAGACAATAAGTTGATCATACGTGGTGAACGTAAATTCAACAACGAAAAGAAAGACAAAAACTATCACTCGATAGAAACGAGCTATGGTTCTTTCAATCGAGCTTTCAACTTGCCGAAGGATGCGGATAGTTCAAAGATCAATGCCAAATACAACAATGGTATTCTTGAATTGATTGTTCCAAAGGATGAAAAGAAAGCGTTGAAGACAATAGTCAAGATTAGCTAAGATTTTTTTTAGGGGTGAGGGGTAGGGGCGTTCCGGAAACGGGCGCCCTTTTTCATTAGGATTTAGACTATGATTAATAGGATGACAGGATTATAGGATTATAGGATTCCCAAATTCTTAAATCGTAAAATCCCTAATCCTAAAATCCTTTAATCCTACCAATCCTAGTACCTTTTCACTAACTTTCCGTTCCATCTCTTATGAAACAAATTCTCTTTATTTTAGTCGTAATAATAGCAGCATTTATTGGTGCAATTGCCGGCGTACTATTGACATTACGGTACGTTGATACTATCCCTGCTTACAATTCCATTGAGCAACATCAGAATCTTACATTCATAAAAATGAATAGAGATTCTTCTGCAAGAGTTTCATCAAATCCTGATTTTGAATACGCTGCTAAACTGATAACTCCGGCAGTTGTACATATCAGCACAATCTATCGTGCCGGAGAATTTAGTTTGAATCCTTTGGACCTGTATCGTCCGGAAACACATTCATCCGGATCGGGTGTTATTATTTCTGATGATGGCTACATCGTCACCAACAATCATGTTATAGAAGACGCTACGAATGTCGAAATAGAAATGAATGACAACCAGCATTTCTATGCAAAAGTTGTGGGTCGTGATCCAAGTACTGATCTTGCATTATTAAAAATTAAAGCAAAGAATCTTCCATTTGTTAATTATGGTAATTCCGATTTGATAGTACCAGGTGAATGGGTTCTTGCCGTCGGAAATCCTTTTGATCTTAATTCGACCGTTACCGCTGGTATCGTTAGTGCCAAAGCAAGAAACATAGGGATATTAAGAGACAGGAATAATCTACAAGTTGAATCGTTCATTCAAACTGACGCCGCAGTCAATCCTGGCAACAGTGGTGGGGCGCTTGTAAATCTCAAAGGCGAATTGATTGGGATTAACTCAGCAATTGCTACAGCGACGGGAAGCTATTCAGGATATTCGTTTGCTATTCCAAGCAGCCTCGTAAAGAAAATTATGGATGACTTGCTGGAGTTTGGCAAAGTTCAGCGTGGTTTACTGGGAGTACAAATTCTTGATGTCACTGCACGTCTCGCAGAATCTGAAAACCTTGATGTGTACCGTGGTGTGTATGTAAGTAGAGTAAACCAGGGTAGCGCAGCAGAGCAATCCGGTATAGCATCAGGTGATGTGATTACCGGCATTGACGATCATTCAATTGGCAGTATTTCTGAACTACAAGAATTGGTTGCAAGACATCGTCCCGGGCATTCTGTTAAAGTTACCTATAGACGGGGCGGCAATGAAAAATCTGTAAAAACTGTTTTAAAGAATTTCGATGGACGTGAATCATTAGTTAGTGAACTTGTTGAATCTTCCATGGAAGGAGCAACCTTTGAAGATATCTCTTATTCAGAATTGACTAAAAAAAATATTGACGGTGGCGTATTGTTGAAAGCGTTGCAAAATGGTAAGTGGAAAAAATCAGGAATGAAAGAAGATTTTATTATCACGCATATTGACAAAGTAGCTGTTGATAATATCAAAGATCTCAATCAAATATTACGGTACAAATCAGGCGGTATCCTTGTTGAGGGTATTTACTGGAATGGTGAAAAGGGAGTGTATGGGATTGAATGGTAAGGTAAATTATTTGCCGCAAATTTATTCCATGTAACAATCAACTTATAATTTCTAAATTAATCTCTAAATGCAGAGCATAAAAAAAGTATTATCAGATCTTGGTATCAAATCAACCAATCCTGGTGTTTCGACTGGAATAAAATGGATTAGATCATCGGGAGAGATTATCAAATCTTACTCACCTGTAGACGGTAAGCTTATCGCAACTGTTCAGAGTGGCGATGAAAAATCATTTTCTAAAATTGTTGAAACAGCGGGAAATGCATTCCAGTCGTGGAGACTAGTTCCTGCTCCAAAACGTGGTGAGATCGTACGACAAATTGGGGATGCGCTACGTGCATCAAAACAATCGTTGGGAATGCTTGTGTCGTATGAAATGGGAAAATCGTACCAAGAGGGACTTGGTGAAGTTCAGGAGATGATTGACATCTGCGATTTCGCGGTGGGACTTTCACGACAACTTCATGGACTTACGATGCATAGTGAACGACCACTGCATAGGATGTATGAACAATATCATCCTCTCGGAATTGTAGGGATTATTTCTGCTTTTAATTTTCCTGTCGCTGTCTGGTCATGGAATGCAATGCTTGCATGGGTGTGTGGCGATACATGCATCTGGAAGCCATCTGAAAAAACTCCATTGTGTAGCATTGCTTGCCAAAATATTATTTCAAATGTATTTGCAAAAAATAATGTTCCCGAAGGAGTTTCCTGTCTTGTAAACGGCGACTTTACTATCGGGCAATGGATGGCCTCAAATGAAAAGATCCCATTGGTGTCCGCAACAGGTTCTGTGAAAATGGGAAAGTCTGTTGCCAAAACGGTGAGTGGACGGTTAGGAAGGCCATTAATGGAGCTTGGTGGAAACAACGCTATAATCATTTCCGAGCATGCTGATCTTGACATTGCCATTCGCGGCGCACTTTTTGGCGCTGTTGGAACGGCTGGACAACGTTGTACTTCAACACGCCGGCTTATCATTCATGAAAAAATATATGATGTCATAAAAGAGCGCTTGAAGAAAGCGTATGGTCAGCTAAAAATTGGTGATCCTCTTGACATAAAAAATCATGTTGGTCCATTAATTGATCAACTTGCTGTAAAGAATTATAAAAATGCCCTTATAAAAATTATTGAACAAGGGGGAAAGCTTTTGGTTCCGGGCGGAGTTCTGACAGGAAAAGGTTTTGAGTCAGGATGCTATGTGAAGCCAGCCATTGCAGAGGTAAAAAATGAATTCGACATCGTACAACAGGAGACCTTCGCTCCTATTTTATACCTCATAAAATATAAGACATTAGAAGAAGCAATCTTGTTTCAAAATGGAGTAAAGCAAGGTTTATCATCGGCTATAATGACAACAAAGCTTCAGGAGATGGAAATTTTTCTATCGCAGACAGGTAGTGATTGTGGTATTGCCAATGTGAATATCGGAACCTCTGGTGCGGAAATCGGAGGAGCCTTTGGAGGTGAAAAAGAAACCGGTGGCGGTCGGGAATCAGGATCGGATGCATGGAAACTATACATGCGCAGGCAAACAAATACGATCAACTATGGCACTGATTTACCGCTTGCACAAGGAATCAAGTTCGATATATAGATGATTATCCAAATGTTGCCCCCGGCATTTAAAAAAATAAACCTGCATTTGTATTTCGTTCTCAACCGACTAACTTTATAGCCTTCCTTATCGGGAAAAGAACACTAAAATCTAACGATGCAACAAAAAAAATACAGGTCGGTCATGTTGATTGACGATAACGAGATTGATAATCTCATCAATCAAAAGATGATTGAATCGGCTTCAATAACCGAACATATTTATATCCATACAGGTGCAAAAAGTGCTATCGAATTTCTCAGAAATATGGAGAAGCTTGATCTGGCAGAAAAAGTTTTACCGGATGTTATTTTTCTGGATATCGATATGCCGTTGATGGATGGATTTCAATTCCTTGACGAATTCGAAAAACTCACTTCCTCTACAAAAAAGAAATCAAAAATTATAATGCTTACTTCTTCTATCAATCCTCAGGATTTTAATAGATCCAAGAAATATGCGAACGTGAAGCTTTATTTGAATAAGCCGCTAACGCATGAGAGTATTACGGGACTTACTATCTAAGTATACTCATCGCCCGGAGAATCACCAGCTTTTAAATTTTACAGTCATAGTTGGATATTTTAAATTGAAATAATATCCAATGCAAAAGCTTAAAGTAGTTGGCATTCTATTACGAGACTAATCATCACCCCCGCCACCCTGGATCTCCAGCGCGATCAAGCGTTCCACAAACTTTTCATCCATGCGGATAAAAAATGTTGGTGCAAAATAATTAACCGACATTGACTTGAATTTTGGAATAAGCGCAGAGATTTTTTTATGCTTCTCTTTCTTCGCTTCGCTTACAGCGATCTTTAGGATCTTCAGAAACGTCAAGACATTTTCGCATGCGTCTTTTCCAATCATTCGAATATTACGCTGAACACTATTGGATAATTGATTATAAAGTTCGATGTCTTTCAACAAGCAATATTGCAAACATAACAACGCCTTAATCTCCATTTGAGCCTGGGGATATTTTTTCAAGCTCACGGCATTAATTAATGTATTCAGAAGTTTTGCTGTTTCTTCATACCGTCCTGAATAATAACTGCACATGGCACGATAGACAGTGAAAACTACATGTTGAGGAACATTGTTTGGATCTGGTTCGAAGTCAAAGAAAAGTTCCTCTTGCTCTGCATAAAGTTCTGATTCTATTCCTAACCTGAGTGATCTCTCAAATTTTGAAATAAAGAACTGGACAGCAAACGTGTAGTATGGATAGTTTATCAACAGGTTTGACGCGGCATCATTTATTTCTTCGAAATAACGCTCAGCCTGCTTGTAAACTTTATAATGATTATAATATTCAAGCTTTAGGAATTCGAAAAGTAAATTCAAATGATAGTAAACCGGATCAAGGTTATAGGTTTCAAATATAGTCTGAACACGTTTAAAGATATCTTCAATTGATTCTTCATCCTGCTGAAGATTTTCTTCTTTTTCAACAAACAATCTATGGAAAATAACAATGCAGCTTTTATAAACGTAAAGCCTGTGTGAATCGTAAAGATTGGCAATATTGAATATTTCTTTTGTCAGTAGTTCAAGACTAAGTCTTTCAGTCTCGTCACCTGTAAGGAAATAGTTTCCGTATTTCTTAAAGTAATCTGCGAGTACGTCTTCGGCTTTGTCTACCGCAAGCATATATGCAACGTGACGATTATATAGCTGTGAGAACTGGAAAAAATCAGGTGAATTGATATGGAGTTTCTTCAGCAACTTATAAATAGTAGGAAGCTCTCCAACCAGATCTGCTTCAATTAATTCTTTCTCAAGTTTGCGAAGCATCGCAATTGCGATTGTCTTTTTTTTCGTAAAGAAAACCTCATTGATATTGGCTACTTTTCGAAGCAGATCAGTCCGCGGACTCTCCATCTGCTCAACGAGATATTCTTCGATTCTCTGGCTCAGGCGTGAACGCATGGTATAGTATGCATTCTCGTTTACCTCCAGCTCAGCCATCACCTTACTCTCTGAAAGCTGACGTTCTCGCATCGCCTTTAGCAGATAAGCTGATTTTTCGGCATTGCCGTTGATCAGCGACTCATAAATGGAGCTATAATCTTTCTCGGAAAGTTGCTTAATGATATTCTTCAGTTTTGCCATGGATGGGGCTACAAATAGGTTGAAAAATTACAAAAATAACCAGTGGAAACAACTGATTCACAGCTTATACGAAGATGATTTCGCATCAATTTTCCGGTTCACTCCTTTGGAAAGGATTTTGAGCCGCTCAAACAAACGTATAGTTTTCAGGGCCCTCTAAGGTTTACGCCAGAGGAAGTACCTCTAAATTTCGGTTAAAATTCCATCAACCTCGCTTGCTCCGGAATAATCAACTTCAATTTCAGCTTATTCGCATCACGCAACTGCTTCACGATTTCTTTTTTATGTTGACCGGTTGGTTTGATATGCGTTACTACAACTGGAAAATTTTTTAAAGCTTCAGTGCCAGTCAACAAGCTTAGATTATTCATCTCCTTCATCAGCAAGTATGGTGTTAAATGTCCAAATAATGAATTGTCCGGTTGTTGATTTCGATAAGACACTTCAATCATCATCGCTTTTAGTTGTTTGCTTTTGATCAAAGGAGTGATGGCACGCCAAAGCACATTCAACTTATCGGATTTCTCTATTTCATCGGCGCCAACATCTCCCAAATAAAGTATGTAGTTACCATTATGGTTGATCAAAAAAGCTGTGCTCTCATACGGATTTCCATGGCTCAAAGCAAAAGCCTCCACAGTCATTGACGTATTTACTATTGGAGTTATTTTCCGGAGTTCAAGCGGTGTATAATGATACTTGTTTAAAAACGGCTTCTCACCATCATTTCCAAAATTTGCCCAATTCCTCCAAGTGAAATAATTGTCTCGCAGCACATTCAACGTGTACTGTAACCCGTAGATATTCTTCGGACCAATATCATCGGGTGAATTGATGATCAATCCTGAAACGTGATCGAGATGGGCATGTGAAATCAAATACCCTTTGACGTATTTTTTTAAAACTGTATCTACAGGTACCTTAAAGATTTTTTTTCTGATTGCTTTTTGGATACCGACATTTATAGTTCCTGCATCAAGACAGATATACTCCTGTGAAGCTATTGGCGCCAGTAAATATGCTGAAAGATTACTTTCATCAATGCCACCCAGTACGCCGAGCGGGATTACTTTGAAAGTTAGAGTTGATTGAGGAGATGCAACCTTCGTGGAGAATAAGACGATAAGGAAAATTATGAGTTTCATGTTCTTTGAAAGTTAGTAGTTGACAACACCATAATTGACAACGTGTACTCAATGTATCAGATACAATCCCATAAAAAAACAGTTAACAAGCGTGGATACACGTTGTCAACTGCTTATTGCCAATTACCTATTGATTAACGTCGTTTGCGGTGAAAGCGATCTCCGCCTCCAGTTCCGCCGCCACCTTTGTTATCAGAAAAACCTTTATTAGAGAAAACTCTCTTACGTGGAGGTCCATCAGGTCTATCCCTGTCCCCACGCGTGCTTCTTTCACCGACTGCACCACCACCCGATCTAGGTTCTGTAACTTCTACGCGAACCTGGCGTCCTTGTAATTCTGCTCCTTTAAACCCTTCAAGAACTTTATCTGAAAGGCTTTTATCAACTTCAAAAAATGAATAAGCTCCCATCAGATCAATCTGACCGATATCTTTCTTTTCCAATCCGGTAAACTCATCAATAACCTCAAGCATTTTAGACTTATCAAGACCATCCATCTTGCCAAGGTTGATAAAGAAACGAGTTCCTCCACTCGAACGATCATTGTATGTGCGTTCAGAACGCTCGCCTCTGTCTCCGCGATCACTACGGTCTCCTCTATCTCCGCGATCACCTCTGTCGCCACGATCAGATCCTTCGTTGCGATCAGATCTTTCAGAGGTACGCCGTTGATCTCCGTTTAAATCAGGAGCATTTCTATAATAATCCAAAAAGCGATTGAACTCAATCGATGCGAAGCGCTTGATAAGATCATTCTTTGTAAGATCATTAAGTTCTTCGTAAACCTGTGGAAGGAATGTTTCAATTTCCGCGTCATTTACTTTTACTTCACGCACTTTGCGCATAAGCGCTATTAATTGCTTCTGGCAAACTTCTGCACCTGAAGGAACCATCATTCGCTTCATCGGCTGTTTCATGCTCTTCTCGATCTGCTTCACCTTACCTAACTCCTGGCGGCTAACAAGTGCAATTGAAATTCCTTTCTTACCCGCTCGCGCCGTACGGCCGCTTCGGTGAGTATAGAATTCCATTTCATCAGGCATGTTCAGGTGGATGACGTGAGTAATATTTTCAACGTCAATTCCTCGAGCAGCAACATCCGTTGCTACCAGTATTTGCAATGAACGGTCGCGAAACTTCATCATTACACGGTCACGTTGCTGTTGATTAAGGTCTCCATGAAGCGAATCTGCATTATAACCATCTTTCATCAGCATCTCTGCTACACGTTGTGTATCGATACGCGTGCGACAGAAGATCAATCCAAAAATATCCGGATTAAAATCCAATATTCGTTTAAGCACCATGTACTTATCTCTATCCTGAACTTGAACATAACGATGTTCGATGTTTGCATTGCCTGTGTGAGACTCTCCTACTGAAAGCTCAAAAGGATCTGTCATATAATTTTTCATGATGGCACGCACTTCGCGTGGCATCGTTGCTGAGAACAACCAGGTGCTTTTATCTTCAGGAGTAAACGATAATATTTTATCTATATCTTCCTTAAAACCCATGTTCAACATTTCGTCAGCCTCGTCCAGTACAATGTATTTAATAGTGCTAAGGTTGATTGTTTTACGTTCGATCAAATCGATTAAGCGCCCTGGGGTTGCCACAATGATGTGAGCACCGCGTTTGATCTTCCTGATCTGTTCGCTGATACTTGCTCCGCCATAGACGGCAACAATATTGAATGACTTGAATTTTTCGGAAAAAGTTTCAAGGTCACTCGTGATCTGCATACCCAACTCACGGGTAGGTGCAAGCACAAGTGCCTGCGTATTTCTGTTGTCAACATCAATTAATTCAAGCAGCGGAAGCCCGAAAGCGGCTGTTTTTCCTGTTCCGGTCTGGGCGAGACCTACGAAGTCACGAGAGCCTTTTAATAAGACTGGTATTGCTTTTTCCTGAATTGGTGTTGGAGTTTCAAAGCCGAGTATGGACACCGACTGCACTAAACCTGGGGACAAGCCCAGGGCCTCAAATGATTTCATTAATTAATAGTTAAATAAGTCGCCCACCTAATCGAATGGGCAGGTAAAGGTACGGTTAATAGTCCAGATAGCAGGGGTATGGCAAAATCTCTCCCACAACTCTACCTTTAGGCCTTTAATTCCAAATAATGTAACGACATGAACACTTTCGGCAAAACAAAAGGCATTCTTTACGCTCTTTTCCTTATCCTGATTTCCCGTACCGCGCAGGGCCAAATCAAATGGTCAACCGATGGCAACTCGTATTTCAAAATTGAATCGAATGAGGTTGTGCGATATACACTTCCATCCAATACAAAAACTTCTTTTATCACCAACGCGGACCTCACGCCTCAAGGTCAACCTACAGGTCTTTCGATAAGGGCTTTTTACCTGTCGAATGACCAGCAAAAAGCATTGATCTACACCAATACGCAACGGGTTTGGAGGCTTGATTCAAGGGGTGATTATTGGGTACTTGATCTTACTTCAAAGTCATTAAAAAAACTTGGTAAGGATCGTCCTGCAGCGTCCCTAATGTTTGCAAAATTCTCTCCGGATGGAACAAGCGTTGCTTACGTAAGTGAGCAAAATGTATATGTAGAAAATCTGGCAACACATGGGATCAAGGCGATTACAAAAGATGGGAACAGAAAACATATCAATGGTACCTTTGATTGGGTTTACGAAGAAGAACTTGCCTGCCGTGATGGATTTCAGTGGTCTCCTGATAGCAAACAAATTTCTTACTGGCAGATTGATGCCGGAAAGATCCGTGATTATTACATGCTTAATACAAGTGATTCGGTTTATTCGAATATTATTCCAGTAGAATATCCAACGGTTGGTCAAAGTCCATCGCCTGCAAGAATTGGTATTGTTAATCTTGAAAGTGGGAACACAACATGGCTTAAGATTCCTGGTGATGCTCAGCAAAATTATCTTCCAAGAGCAGAATGGAGATCGGCGACTGAACTTTTTGTTCAGCAATTGAATCGCAAGCAGAATGAAAGTAAAATTTTTGATTGCAATCCAGAAACTGGCGCTGTGAAATTGATCTACTTTGAAAAAGATGAATCATGGCTTGATATGGTTTCGTTTAGTGGTTCCGAAAGCGCACTGGACTATCATCACTCAATCAAATGGCTCAACGATAAAAAGGAATTCTTGTGGTCTAGTGAAAAAGACGGATGGAATCATTTATACAGAATTAGCAGCGATGGCACGAAAGAAACCATTATCACGACCGGTAACTTCGATGTGATCGAATATTTAACGATGAATGAAAAAAGTAATTTCATTTATTTTCTTGCTTCACCAACAAATGCTACACAACGTTATTTATATAGAACAAAGCTTGATGGTAAAGGAAAGTTAGAGCTAATAACTCCTGCCGGTCCAGGACTTGAAGGAAGTCATAATTACGATATTTCACCCAATGGAAAATTTGCTCAGCATTCATTTTCAAATAACTACACCAGGAATGTATCTGAACTAATCGACCTATCCACACACAACCCGTTAGATGAAAAAGAAAACCTCGAGGCAAAACGTGCAGCAGCACAAATTCCTAAGAAAGTTGAATTCTTTAAAGTAAAAACAGCTGATGGAATTGATATGGACGGTTGGATGGTGAAGCCAAAGAACTTTGATCCATCGAAAAAATATCCGGTTGTGTTTCAAGTATACACCGAGCCAGCAAGCCAGACGGTTACTGATCGCTTCGGAATTGGCACTAACAGAATGTATAAAGGCGACATGGGAGAAGACGGATACATCTACATGTCGCTTGACGGTCGTGGTACACCTGCACCGAAAGGACGTGAATGGAGAAAATCAATTTACCGTAAGGTTGGGTTGCTTAATGTAAGCGATCAGGCAGCTGCCGCACGGGAAATCCTTAAATGGTCGTTTGTCGATCCTGAAAGAATTGCCGTGTGGGGCTGGAGTGGCGGTGGCACAACCACGCTCCACTTGCTGTTTCAATATCCTGATATCTATAAAACAGGAATTGCTATTGCGGCTGAAGCAAACCGGCTCACGTACGATAACGTCTATGAGGAGCGGTATATGGGTCTTGATATGAATGATTATATCACGTGTTCTCCGATAACCTATGCAAAAAATCTGAAGGGCAACCTGTTATACATTCATGGAACAGGTGACGATAATGTACACTATAACAATGCCGAGATGCTCATCAACGAACTTGTTAAATACAACAAGCAATTCCAGTTCATGGCGTATCCAAACCGTTCACATGGAATTTTTGAAGGTGAGGGCACAACACTACATCTTGCTACTTTATATACAGAATATCTCAGAAAATACTGTCCTCCTGGTGGCAGATAAAATATAACTTCTGTTTTTGTATTCATTTTAAATGCTGAACGGTCTATTTTCAATCTGCACGGATCAACCTATTATCGATTTACAAGTTAAAATGCTGTGGTAGTCATACGGCATATTTTTTAGGAATAATTTGATCTATCGGGAATAATCAAGTGCAAACAATAGTCTAATAGTGAATAACCATTTTTTTTAAAAATTGTATATGAAAATTTTTTTTTCTCTTGTATTTATCTTCTCTGTATTGTTTGCCCAAGCCCAGGATACAAAAAGTAATGGAAAAATAACCGGTGTTGTATTAGACGCAGCTACCCATAAGCCTGTCGAGTTTGCCACTGTTGCATTAACTCTTCCCGCATCCGACAAACCGATCGATGGTGCCGTTTGTGATGACAAAGGAGAATTTACGATCAGCAAAATTGCGGTGGGGAATTATAAACTTGTAGTTCAGTTTATAGGATATGATAATTTGGTTATTAACACCATCACTTTAACCAACGCTAAAAACTCGTTAGATGTTGGTTCACTAAAACTTGCCTCCACTGCTCAGGAACTCGAAGCTGTTGTTGTGGAAGGGCAACGTTCCCTTGTAGAAGAAAAAGTTGATCGTACAGTTTATAATGCCGAAAACGATCAGACAGCAAAAGGTGGTGATGCTACCGATGTGTTAAAAAGAGTTCCGATGCTTTCTGTTGATATGGATGGAAATGTTTCATTGCGTGGAAATTCAAATATTAAAGTCCTAATTAATAATAAGCCATCAACCATCTCAGCCAGCAGCGTTGCGGATGCGTTGAAACAAATTCCTGCAGATCAGATCAAGACCGTTGAAGTGATCACGTCTCCCTCGGCAAAGTATGATGCTGAGGGTTCAGCCGGAATCATTAATATCATTTTAAAGAAAAATAATCTTGAAGGAGTTTCCCTTAACGTTGATGCAAGCGCAGGTTTAAGAGGATCTAATCTTGGATTGAATGGAAGCTACAGAAAGGGTAAAATGGGATTCTCATTGGGTGGTTTTGGCCGCTCGACGTACAATGTGAATGGAAAATTCACTAATAGCCAGCTTACTAACGGAACAACGTTAAACCTTCAGGAAGCGATAACAAGAAATCAGAATTTATTCGGAAACATGCAAGCGGGATGGGATTATGATATTGATAAAAATAATTCCCTTACAGCATCCGTTCGTTATGGAGCAAGGAACGCAGATACTTTTCAAGACAGACTTTCAACAGTAACAACATCACCCTCATTTTCTTCAAGCTCGCTAAAAGATGTGCATACAACGGACGAATCCGGAACAGTAGACGCGAGCTTGAACTACACACACTTGTTCGCAAAGCCACAACAGGAATTCAGTTTGCTTGCATTGTATAGCATTAATAACAGAATAAATGATTTTACAAATGCTCTCCTGGACGAAAGCGATTATTCTATCATCCAACGTCTTAAAAATCTTAACACGAGCTACAATCGGGAAGTTACAATTCAGGCAGATTATCAGACTCCGATTGGCACAAATCAATTAATTGAGTTTGGAGGAAAGAATATTTCAAGAAGCGTATCCAGCGATTACAAATATTTGCTTGCGCCGGGTTCTAATGGCGACTTCATCGTAAATCCAAACGCAAACCTTGCAAACGTTTTTAAATACAATCAAAATATTTCAAGTGCATACGTTTCTTATACGTTAGCCACAAAATCAGGATACAGTTTAAAAGCTGGATCTCGTTATGAGTACACCACCATAAATGCCAACTTCGCAACTGAAAAAGCAGCGATTACTATTCCTTCTTACGGTGTAGTTGTGCCAAGTATAAACGTATCAAAGAAGTTTACAAACGGTACGACATTAAAGATTGCTTACAATCGCCGTATTCAACGACCATCTATCCAATTCTTAAATCCAAATCTTCAGGCATCAAATCCAACGAATGTATCTCAGGGAAATCCAACATTGTCTCCTGAATACACCAACAACTACGAATTGTCGTACAGCACATTCATCGGTGGAACTACATTGAATTTTTCAACATTTGTTCGTGATACTCAAGGCGCTATTCAAAGTATTCGCAGCGTTATTGCAAACGTTCCAACAGATGTAGATACGATTTACACAACGTATAGAAATATAGGTTCTGAAAACGCCTATGGCGGAAGCATCTTTGCCAACGTGAACATATCGAATAAATTTATAGTCAGTGGTGGAACAGATATTTATTATGCTGTATTGAAAAATAATGTTCCTGATCCGATCTATAATGCAAGCAATCAAGGTTGGGTGGCCAACTATCGCATCTTTGGAAACTATGCTTTACAAAAAGGATGGGGTATTCAATTCTTTAGCTTCTACAGAAGTCCACAAGTGCAACTTCAAGGTAGTCAGGGCAACTTCTATGTGTATAGCCTTGGATTTAAAAAAGATATTGCTAATAAGAAAGGAAGTATCGGATTCGGCGCAGAACAATTTTTCACTCCAGCGCTGAAAATTAACAGTACCACAACATCACCTATCATTGATCAGCATAGCACAACTGAACTTCATAATATGAATTTCAAAGTAACATTCAGCTATCGCATTGGAAAGATGAGCTTTGATGGTGGACGCAAGCGCAAAAAATCCATTGACAACGATGACTTAAAAGACAGCGGAGATAGCGGTAGCAGCGATGCTCAGCAACAAGGTGGTGGTGCTCGCACAGGCGGCGCACGCACAGGAGTAATCCCCACCGTAGTAGTAATAAAACCAGTAGATCCAACGGCTATTGTTAAAGCGGATGGCAACTGGAAGTATACAGTTGAATCACCTCAGGGCGGAAATGGTACGTTAACGATCAAGAAAAACGGTGAAATATATTCAGGTGTAATTATCAATAATCGAAACAATCGAGAAACCCCGCTTACTAATGTTACACTCGTTGGTAATGAATTGAGCTTTGGTTATGAAGTTAATTTTGGAGGAAATGCTTCCATCATCACAACCAACGTCATCATTGAAGGAGACTCAATGAGTGGTGCAATGACAGTAGGACAGTTTGGTTCGTTCCCTATCAAAGCAACGAGACAGCCATAGTGGAAATTAATTTTAAATTAATTAAGCCACGTTTTAGATTATTAATGCTATTGATGAAGAGCACTTTCAATGGCCGCAGTTAAATCAACACTATTCTAAAAGCCTGGTTGGACAGAATCCATATCGATGGAAAAGAACAGGATTCAAAGAAGTGTGACAAGATTAAACTTTACTGAATATAAATGCCCGTTATTATTTTTTGACTACAGAATTTCGGCCTTTTGCAGGACTGGGTGTTGCATTTTATAAACCTTCGAGCCGACTATCATCAGATCTCTTCGTTGACAGTATTCGCGGTGAAGAAACAACATTTGGTTTCTATCCACGAATAGGTTTCGACTTCCGGCATTTAACTTTTTTAATTGAATATAATTTTGCTCCCGATTCAAATGCCATACGTAGCCACTATGAATCCTCTACTGCTACCTTTTCAACCAATACAATCCAATTAAAAAATACGTATGGGTCGGTGAAAATAGGTCTGTCAATTTTCGGGAGGAGAAGAGGATAAAATCTGTTATTGAAAAATGGAAGGAAAATTAATTGTGGAGAATATCGGAGTCGAACCGATGACCTCTTCCATGCCATGGAAGCGCTCTAGCCAACTGAGCTAATCCCCCGGAACTACGTTGACGATTGGCAAATTATTAGGCCGACGAAGTATAACACAAAAATAACCAGACTTTATTTCAAATTGCACTTTGTTAAACGCCATTTATCAATCATCAACTTATATTATATCGAGTCTGATAAAATTTAAAGTTAGTAGAAATAACGTAATGTGTTATAATGTTTCCTGTCTCTTTTCACTTTATCGTAGAATCTTTTAATTTGATAAATGAAGCGACCCCAAATAACTAATGTAAAAACTGGAAGTGAGCTTAAGAGATGGTATTGGCTTAAGAAGGAGTTGGTAGATTTCTGCAAAAAAACCAAGATCAATTATAGTGGCTCGAAGTTTACCATCCTGTCAAGACTTGCAAATGCCATTGATCATCCAACCCGGATAGCAGCCAATTCTACTGCGATAAAAAAGATCAAAAAACGAAAATCTAACGTTTGGTCCGGAACGATATTGACGCTGGACACAGTCATTACCGACCGCTATACAAACGGAGCAAACACAAGAAAATTTTTCATGGAAAAATGTGGGAATAAGTTTCATTTCAGTATTCCATTCATGGCATACATGAAAAATAACGTAGGAAAAACACTACGCGACGCTGTGGGGGAATGGGAACGGATACAAATTCAACTCAAGGATAAAAATTTCGAGAGCAAAATTCCGGAAGGCAATCAATATAACCAGTACATCAGAGATTTCTTCAAAGATAATCCTGGTTTGACATTAAAAGATGCAAGACATTTTTGGAGTTTGAAAAGAAGTCTCCCATCCGAAAGACACAAATACGAACAAAAAGATCTGGCGCTAAAGTCAAAAAAATAGAAACGCTAGTTGAAGAAAAACAGGAAAGATTATTTTGAAATCAACCATAAGAAAGCTAATGAATAGTACTCTGACCATATATGGAGGTAAATTAATCTTATCATTAGGTTTATCAGGCATTTTCATTTGGTGATTTCAGGATAATGATCAGTTTGCCAGATAGTAGCATGAAACTGAAAGGCAAGGTGATTCCTCGTGGCAAGCACACTTTTTTAAGCTCAACGCCCATCCGGCCGGTAAATGCCGTGAAATTGTCATTCAGACTGTCCATGCCCAAATAAGCTTGTCCTCACCGCTAAACAACTCGTCCGAATAGAAAGTTGTTGCGGTGCAAGTAAGAAAGTATATGTCTACTAAAATAAGTAGTTAGACAAAACCCATTAATATCATCAAAAATCGTGGTCGCTTCGGTCCGACCCAGAAATAAGAAAAATACTTAAAATAGGCAAACAATCGGTTGAACATTCAATTGAATATCGTGTTTAACGTCTTAATAACAACCTTAATCAAAATTTATGTCCAACTTCATCTTAGGTATTGTGAACATCCCAGTGGATGATCCAATCGCATTTACATTCTTCACAGGCTACATGGCTATGCTTGCCGCATCCATTTTTTTCTTCTTCGAGAGAGGCAGTGTTGAAGGAAAATGGAAACTTTCCATGTTAGTTTCCGCATTAATTACAGGCATCGCAGCGGTACACTATTACTACATGCGGGATTATTACCTGGCTACAGGTTCAACACCTACTGCATTACGCTACATCGACTGGACACTGACCGTTCCACTTATGTGCGTTGAATTTTACTTATTGACAAAGGCTGCCGGCGCCAAAGTCGCCTTGTTGTGGAAGTTGATCGTGGCCTCTGTTGTGATGCTGGTAGCCGGATACATCGGCGAAGCATTTTCTGATGGCTCTTCCTCGCACTCTGTGATGTGGGGAGTTATTTCAAGCGTTGGCTATGTCTATATTCTTTACACAGCCTGGATCGGTGAAGTGGCACATTTAGCGAAAGGTTCGGGAGATCCTGTTGTGATCCGAGGAATTCAAACACTCGCTTGGTTTGTTCTGGTAGGCTGGGCGATTTATCCAATTGGATACATGTGCATGCCTGGCGGTTGGCTCAATACTGGCTTGGGTTGGAATGCTTCAAGTGTGGACTTATTCTATAATATCGCTGATGCAATTAACAAGATAGGCTTTGGCCTTGTTGTTTATAGTATTGCCGTTTCAAGTAAGTCAACAGCGAAAGGATAAATTTCAATAACAGACCTGCGTATTTTAATCAATCAGACGGGACCTTTTAAAAATAGGTCCCGTCTACTGTTTATGGTACACACTTCTCCTTTGATACCAATTAAGATTATATGATTTCGTAATGGAAAGAAAAACTTCCGATTACTTTAAAATTGATACTAATGAGAGGAGGTGAAGTAATAAAAAACTACCTTTTGCTGGTTGGTGTGGTAGTAGCAGCGCTCACTCACATGACTCACGTTAATGAATCATCGCAGCTTTATTTATTTTTTGCAATGATTGCTCTCACCGGAATACCCCATGGCTCTCTCGATTATTTTATTGAAAAACAGACCTGTATAAATCAGGATCAAAAAATTTCTTTTCGCATCTTTTTAATGAAATATATCCTAGCGATGGTTTTGTATGGAATCCTTTGGCTAATTTCTGCTACGACATCATTAATTTTTTTCATTTTACTCACAGCATATCATTTTGGGGAAATCGATTGGCCTCTTCGCAAGAACACAAAATCCGAACCATGGCTTTATTCAGCCTACGGTTTGCAAATGATCGTCTTCATACTTACGAGCCATATTCACTCCGCTGCACCAATATTAGAATTCATTGTACAACAAAAAACAAGTACTCTGTGGTGGGTAAAATGGGGAGAAATAATTTTTCCGTATTGCTGTATATCGATTGTTCTAAGTTTTATACTTCTTCTCATTTATCACCGTCGTCTTGGATGGGACAGAAAAATCATGATCAGGTTCTTCGCACAATCATTTCTATTAATTTTCCTGATCTATTTAATGCCTTTGTATCTCAGTTTTGGCTTCTATTTTAGTTTCTGGCATTCACTGATTTCATTTGATCTGATACGGCAACAAATGCAATTAAAAAATGATTGGAATGGATGGACTTGCATGATCAGGAAAGCAATACCTTTTACCATTATAGCATGGATAGTCATACTATTTCTAGTGCTTTTACCGCACCATACTCTGACCCAATGGCCAATACTTTCAAGTTTATTTATCGGAATTTCTATACTGACATTACCGCATTTGCAGGTTTTTACAAGAATTAAACTGGGTAATTAGTTTACCCATATAATCTGCTTAGCCAATGATCCTCGCGCAATAGTGAATCAGCATGCCCTGCAAACTGAGCTCACAGGACCAAACTTTTATCACTTTAAATTTTATCGAATTGCTTCAAAAAGCAGGCGCTTACCTGTTTTGATATTACTAATTTCAGCATCATTAAAAACGATAGTCCCATTGACAAAGGTTGTCATTACCTGGCTACTGAATTTGAAGTTCTCGAAAGGTGACCAGCCACATTTATAAAGGGAATTGACTTTTGTGGAAATCCAAGGTTTATTTAAATCGAGCAATACGAGATCCGCATAATACCCCTCACGAATGAATCCCCTTTCTTTTATACGAAAAATCTCAGCAACATTATGACTTGTCTTTTCTACGATTTCCGGAAGGGTGATTCGCTCCTGATGATATAATTCGATTAGGATGGGTAAGGCGTGCTGCACTAATGGACCTCCGGACTTGCACTGAAAGTAATTTCCAGACTTATCGAGAACGGTGTGCGGGGCATGGTCAGTAGCGATAATATCTAATCTTTTATTTTTAAGGCCTGACAAAAGACCTACTCTATCATTTTCTGATTTTATAGAAGGATTCCATTTTATTTTTTCGCCCAGTTCATCATAATCTACACTTGAAAACCACAGATGATGCACACATGCCTCACCCGTGATTCGCTTGCTCCGTATTGGCAGATGATCATCCAGTAACTCAACTTCCGCTTTTGTCGAGACGTGTAGAATATGAACGCGGGCATCATGCCTGCGGCTAATCTCAATTACCCGTTGAGTTGCAGCAAAACAAGCACTTTCATTTCTGATGAAAGGATGAAATCGTATTGGAATTTCGTTACCAAATGCAGCGAGATAAAAATTTTCATTCGCCCTGATAATCGCATCATCTTCACAATGAAGGGCAACAAGATTATTTGTTCTGGAAAATAATTCTTCAAGAATCGCTGGTTGGTTAGCCAACGTTGATTGATTCCCATCAAGATATAAACCATCATCGGTCAAGCCACATACATGGGTAGTATCAATTTTTAACGCTTCCTCTAAATTGGTTCCATCAATCCCCATAAAGAAAGAATAGTTGGCCAGCGAATTAAGTTGTGCTAAGGCAAATTTCTTTTCAAGCCGATCAATGCTTGTGGATACGGGGAGTGTATTGGGCATATCCATGAACGATGTGATACCTCCTGCAACGGCGGCCCTGGACTCAGAATAGATAGTTCCCTTGAGGGGGTATCCCGGTTCGCGAAAATGAACATGATCATCAATAAGACCTGGAAGCAAGAACAGGTTGGTCGCATCAACTTCGTGTACGTTTTCCCCGCTAACATCAATGGTATCGGCAATCTTTTCAATCCGCTCCCCTGCAATTAAAACATCGAGAACTTTAATTATTCCTTCATTTACAACATTTGCTTTTTTTATGACTGTCTTTTTCAATCGTGAAAGTTTACGGGTTGCAATTATCGCAATGCCGAGGATCTTCCAGGGATATCTCCACCGGATATTCAGTCGCGTAACTACACTTTTCACACGTATAGTGATAGGCATTGACAGATCGAGTTGGTTTGCCGCATGCTGAACAAGGTAACCCTCTCTTAACGTGAGTAACGCCAAAACCCGGAGCTTTACATACCGGGCAGAGCGAATTTATCCGTTCTACGAGTTTTTGAGTAGCTGTTTCAATTACTTTCATGCGGGTTGGATTATACATAGCACGCATATCGGTTTCGAGATAGGCAGAACCGTATTTTCCGATCAATTCCTTAAATTTCTTCCGCAGAGAGTTCCAGCGAATTATCCCTTTCGTCAATTCCGTGTAGTCATCTTTAGACTTCCTGACAATTACTCCATGGCTGGGAAAATTCACCAGGGATGTGAATTCCCTCAATTGATTTATGTTGGTAATTTCTTCAGCATTAAAATTAGTATCGGTTGTGATTTCCCTTTCGAGTATTTCAAAATGGTTTTTTGCATCGTAGAGAAATACCAATTCATCATCGGCCGGTATGAAAAAAAGAGAAGGATGCGGGCCAAATGAACCCTCACTGGCAACTGCTAAGTCACCTCGATATAATTCCATGGCTTTCAAACACTTGTTTCTCAATGTTGTGATGGGATCATGCTGTCGTTCGACCTCTCCTGAAAATGTACCAAAAAAATCGGTATTCAGGTCGGCAGCAACAACGCACGTTACCCCTAAAGAACGCTCAAGAAGGGGTGCTATGACACGCTCCTTTCCATGATTAGTGGCAATTAATAAGGTTCTTCCATGAAACATCTGTTGTCATTAATGGGGAATGATTCTCAGTCATTAACGTCCAATGGATCAAATAAATCGGCCGGTTCGCACGACATTGACCGAGTGGTAAAATGCGATCAATGCGTACCGGTCAAAATACTTAACCTGTAACTCATCGAGTATCTTCTTGCAATTTGATTCGGAAGTAATGGTTTCAATCTTGATGTTCTCCCCCTCCCATTGGTTATCCCGTAATCCGGTCTGCCCTTTTCCGGAAACAGTTGAAAACGTAAAACCTTTCGCTCCCATTTCTATAATTACTTTTTCAATGGAAGCTGCAAGGGCTTCTTCCGCGATAATGGTTAATAAATTTAAATTGTCCATAGTTCGTCGTTTTTAATTCGAGAGAATGAATACTGCAAATTCGTGGTAAAGCGGGAGCCCGATCAGGATGTTAAAAGGAAAGGTAATCGCCAGGGCAGCCGTGAGATAATAAGATGGATTAGCCTCTGGTAGGGCCACGCGACAGGCTGCCGGCGCAGCGATGTACGAAGCACTCGCCGCCAACACACCAAGGATGGTGGATCCTCCTAAACTTAAACCCGCCAGGTGCCCTAGAAATATAGCAAGACCAGCATGTAACATTGGAAACACAATTCCGAATGCGATAAGGAAAGCACCCCCCTTTTTCAAGTCAGATAATTTTCTTCCAGCCATCAATCCTGCTTCCAGAAGGAATAGAGTGAGCACGCCTTTGAAGGGTACATCGAACAAAGGGGAAACTTGTTCCCATCCACTCTTGCCGACAAGAAATCCAATCACAAGAAATCCCAGTAGCAACAAGCTGCTTTTCCCAGCAAGCAACTCACGTGCAATTTCTTTTAACGAAACAGTATGATTTAGATTCGTATCAGGACTGTTTACCCTGGCAAGTAAAATGCCAATGAGAATGGCGGGTATTTCCATCATCGCAAGCATACTCGGCATAAATCCTTCGTACGAAATCCCTAGACTTTCATGATATGCCAGCGCCGCACTGAATGTGACAGCAGAAACGGAGCCATAGTGTGCTGCTAAGGCAGCCGAATTAAAAACATCAAACTTCCCTGCCTTTCGCATGAACCAGTAGGTCCATAGCGGGATAAGACAACAAAGTCCCACCGCAACTAGCGCAGGTTCGAATACTTCAGAAAAAGAGGCGAGAGATAACTTATATCCGCCTTTCAAACCAATCGCGATCAGTAGGTAGATCGTAAGAGACTGGTATAACGAATCGGGAAACTTTAGATCGCTTTTAAGCCGGGAAGCAATAATCCCCAGTAAAAAGGCAAGCACCATGGGGGAAAGAATACTTGTTAGCATAAGTTCATTAAAGATTTATTGAAAAAACTCTACTTTTCCAGAATCAAGATCATACAGTGCTCCAATGATTTTTATAGAACCTTCACGGACACGCTTCGCGAGAACAGGTTCCAGATTTTTCAACTGTTCTACTTCCATTTTGATATTTTCCCTGATTGCCTGATCCAGTATATTCGTTGTCCCATGCAGCTTCGCTTTCTCTACCGCTGGCTTAATGGCGTTGATCAGGGTAATGATATGACCTGGTACTTCCGGTAGATTTACTGCGGCTTTTACTGCACCGCATTGTGTATGTCCGAGGACAACAATAAGCTTGGTATTAAGAATTTCCTCTGCAAACTCAATACTTCCCCAGGAAGCATAACTTGATACCTGACCAGCAGTTCTCACAATAAAAAGATCTCCCAATCCCTGATCAAAAATGATTTCGTTTGGTACGCGTGAATCAGAACAACCAACTATGATTGCAAAGGGAGATTGACCAGCAGCAACTTCCTTGAGGCGTTGGAAGTTCTGTCGTGGATGAATCGAAGTGCCATTGACAAATCGCTGATTCCCTTCTTTGAGGCGAAGAATAGCTTCTTCCAATGATGGTGGGACAACCTGACTGTGGGCCATGGTAATCCCCGTTA
>Ga0123336_10000234_pt1 | contig 58038 bp, 50 predicted proteins | sample SSSSmetaG_FD_96466 | JGI IMG/M metagenome (GOLD analysis project Ga0123336, IMG submission 96466) | Glacier valley bacterial and archeal communities from Borup Fiord, Nunavut, Canada, to study Microbial Dark Matter (Phase II) - ​SSSS metaG | ecosystem: Environmental > Aquatic > Freshwater > Ice...
ACGAAGGCCTCATCTGCAAGACGTACGGCCACGGCGGTAAGAGCCGGAGCCAGTGCCGCAAGCCGGGGACGTCTTCGATCAGCTCGAAGTCAGGCTACACGACGTTTGCCATCTACTTGAGCTACGGAGTGTGGATCGGCGGGCCATTGTTCATTGCGGGTAGCACGCTGGTCCGTCGCCTGCGCACCCGTGGGACTGCGGCTCCCAAGCAAGGCTGATCCCGGTCTTCATGCCGGTGGGTAGTCTTCCTTGCGTATTGAAATTCGGTTTATTCGGGTTCGCATCCATGGCGCGATTTCTCTTCGTTAGGAGGATGCGTGCCTGGGCAGGGCGGTTGGGTGACAAGGCCAACGTATCGGCAGATGCGCATGGCTGTCCGGGTTGCCCTCATCCAGGGGTTGGGCCGGCGATCCTCGGATCGGCCGACGTGCTGGTCAACTCGCGACCAGCGCTGCGCGTCGACGATACCGGCATCCATACCGCGTGTTGCGGCCCCAATACCTGGACGGCGCAAAAAGGCGCAGCGACGGTATTCATCAACAATAAGGCCGCCTTTCGCATGAATGACCCCTCGAAGCACTGCGGCGGAATGGGGAGCCTCGTGGAAGGGTCGAGCGACGTCATCGTCGGGGATAGTGGCGGTGGTGGCGGTGGTGGCGGTGGCGGCGGCAGTGCTGGTAGTGGGAGCGCCGCTGGAGCCGCCAATGGCGCAAGCACCGACGGCAGCGGCGCCAGTCCGGCCGGATCTGGCGGCTCGAGCGCATCACAGGCCAATCCCGCCGCTGGCAACGCGACCCCAACCTCCGATCAGCCCAACTCGCCCATCGCCAGCGACGAGATCGAGGTCCGCGTCGTCGACGCCGGCGGCAAGCCGGTCAAGGGCCTCTTCTACGTGCTCACCTTGCCGGACGGCGCCAAACGCACCGGCAACACCGACGACAACGGCATCGTGAAGCTCACTGACCTCACGCAGCGTGGCGATTGCACCATCAAGTTTCCCGATATCGACGACGCGCCCAAACCAGGCGGCGCATGACCACGGCCTATCAGATCGGCGGCTCGACCGTCACCATCGGTCAATCGCAGGAGCTGTCGCTCCCACCGCGAATCTTTCGCGGCCACGCCACCTGCATGCATTTCGAGACCGACAAATCCTTCCTGCTGCCTCCGTCAGTATCGGGTGTGCGCAATATCGTGCTCTTTCACCATCGTCATGCGGGCATGACGGTGCTCGTCAATGGCCACACCGATCTCGTCGGCGACAGCCAATACAACCTCCAGCTCTCGAATGAGCGTGCCAAGACGGTATCGGCCTATCTCATGAACGACATCGATACCTGGATGGCCTGGTATGACAACGGTACGAGCTCCAAGCGTTGGTCGTATCGCGAGGATCAATTCATGCTGTCCACCGTCACCGACGGCACCGGTGCACCGTACTATGGCGGTCCCATCACCGGCAGCAATGACAACGCCACCCAGTCGGCGACCTCGCGCTTCCAGACCGACAATGGGCTCAAGATGGACGGCCAGCTTGGCCCCAATACCCGCCGCATATTGATCGGTAAATACATGGCGCTCGAAGGCACCTCGCTGCCCGCCGATACCCACCTGCTCTCGCATGGCTGCGGTCGCTTTCATCCCATCGAAGCCACCAACCAAGCGAGCCTAGCCAACCGCCGCGTCGAAATCTTTCTGTTCGACGGCGATCCGGATCCGCCCATCCAGGAACCGTGTCCGTCGCCGGGATGCACCTCCTACCCAGCCTGGGTCGCCGCAGCGTCGGAGAATATCGATCTTTGCCAGGCGCAGCCGACCCTGTCCAATCCGCGCTGGGAAGATGTCGATGCGACCCCGCTCAGCACGCTGTCACTGGCGCTCTATGACTGGATGCGGCGCCCGTGTCCTGATCGGCCAGTGACGGTGCTGGTTGGCGCGTTGCGCATCTTCACGGTCACCGACAGCCACGGTATCCTGCGTACCCAGATCCCGTCGGGGGCCAGCAGCGTACGCGTGCGCTACACGCCCAACGACATCACCAACCTCATCGAGCTGGCCGTGAAGCTCAATCTGCCAGATGCGTCCACCAACGCCGGCGCCGTTGGGCGCTTGGTCAACCTCGGCTACCCTGCCGAACGCGACTTGTCGGCCTCGGTCAGCCAGTTCCAACGCGATTTCGGTGTCGCAGTCAGCGGAAAACTGGATGCGCCCACGCAGGCGCGGCTGGTCGAGGTCCACGATCCATGAGTCCTCCCAAGCAGACCGGCGGCGCTGCGCCACCCGTGGATTTCTCGGTGGCGGTCTTCGTCGGCACGCCAGGTAACGATGCGCGACTTCGACTGGCCCGACGCTGGGTGAGCGATTTTGTCGCGACGGTGAATCAGTCCAATGGCAACAATGCCCAGGTAGGAACGCTCACCTCCGGCATTGCCTTCGCCGAACAGCTCCTCGAAATGCAGCGAGTATCGCAGGGCAATCAGCTGACCGATTCCAACCAAGCGCTCGGCGGCATCGCCAGCTCGACGCTCATCCTGGTCACCGAGGCGTTGCCGGCGCAAGGCTCGTCGGGCATCGCATTTTACAGTGGTGCGCGCGGCCGCGGTCCGAGCGATGTCCTGTGCACGATCGACCATCTAGCTTTCATGCAGCTCGGAACCACGGCCGACGGCATCGAGGTCATCACGCAGTCCCCGTCGCTGTCGACGCAGACTGACGCCATGCAGACGGCGGTCAAGGACACGGGCGCATTCGTCGAGTTTGTTTTGTGGTCGAAATACAAACAGGTGTATCTGTGCGCCATCGGCGAGCTGGATGCCACCGGTGCGGTGGTCGCCAACCGGAGTCTCAGCCCATTTGCCAAGGCGCTCCAGCTCCTCATCAAGCGGCCGGTTTGGTTCAACGACACAGCCGTGATCCTCGATGCTGGTGCGAGTGGCGCCGTCACCGCTCATGTCGGTCTGCCCGGATCGGAAGCGACGGGGCAGGGATATGATCCAGCCAACAAGGGGATCAAGCTGGTGAGTCAAGAGAGCAAGTTCTTGCCCGGCTTCGAGAAGAGCGCGCCATGACCGCGATCACCAAAGCCCACCCTGGGCAAGAAGTGGCTCTATCGACTGACGTTACCGACGGCGACGGACAATCGGTGAGTTTTCACGTCACCACCGCCGACGGCGAGGTCATCACCGATATCCCGGCCGATGTGGTGAGTGGGGTGGCACGCGCGGTCTGGACCGTCGATGTCGGCACGCGGCCGTTGCCAGTCGAGGTTCGCTTCGCAGCGCGGCTGGGGGCTGAGACCGCTGATTCGGGTGCTCTCACCGTCGAGGCCAGCGCGGTGTTGGCCAACGCCGGCTGGGTGCGACTAGCGGCTGGCACGGGCGGCGCCGGATCGCTTGCGCCTCTCGACGGTGAAGATCCCCTGTCGCGCCAACCGACGCCGTTTTTACGCTACGACGATTTGCGCGTCGGCGAGGCTGTGGCGATGCGAGTGGAGGTCAGCGCCGGCATGCAGCCACTCAAGGGTGATTTTGCGGTGTCTTTCGAGCTGCAGAAGGAACAGACCAAGGACCAAGCCGACTTCGTCACCGTCGGCAGCCTGGTGCGGGAAGTCTCGGCGCCGAGCGGCGTCGAGTTCGTGGCGGTGCGCTGGATTGCGGGGCCCATGGACAAGCCGGCGCCGTATCGGTTTCGGTTTGTCGCCAGCTGGGTGCGGCGACCCAACGAAAGCTTCACGCCCGACGCTGAGCGTGGGCGAATCGAGTCGAGAGCAATATGAAACAGCACTTACAGTTCCAGCTCACGGACGCGCCGGCCGGCCTGTTGTCGCAAGCCAGCGAAGCGTCCTACCAGTGGAGTGACGACGAGCTCGGCATGCAGGTGGACGGTGACAAGACCGTAGGCCATCAGATTCCCAACGGTAAAGGCTTGGTGGATTTCGTCTATCTGGTGCAAGAAAAGGCAAAGGTCCACTCGGTGCGCCGGATGGGGCCACATGCAGTGCCGATTGCCTGGCGTATCAGCAACGCCAAGAATAGCGTCGGTGGTGACAACGCCCCGCCGGAGACGGTCGAGATCTCGACCCGGGTGCGGGTGTCCACCTGGTCGCCGCCTGGTTCTTTTTTGAAGGTCACCGGCGGCAAGTTTCAGCTCGATACGGACATGCTCGATCGGGTCAAAGCGGGCGGTCTCGACGACATCACCCTCACGCGCACCTTCACCATCGGCGATGCCAAGGGCAGCGTGATCTTCGATCCCAATGCCCATCCGGTGCTCAAGGGCGTCGATCTGACCACCACACTGACGCAGCTGGCCGACGCGCTCCATGCCCGCAATGCCCAGCTCATTGCGGGTTACGGCATCGTCGGTGTACCCGGCAATGACGACACTGCCGACCGTTCCAAGTTCTTCACCAAGGTCATGACCGCCGCGCTGACGACGCCGAAGCTCGCCGAGGATCATGCCGATGCCATCGTCGATGCCATGGATCAATCTGGCGTGCCATTCGACGGCATCAACTTCGACCTCGAGGTCGACGGTCTCGACAAGACACACCGGCCGGCGATGCAGCGTTTCTTACAGCGGGTGGCGCGGCGGATGGCCGAAGGGACGCCAAAGAACCGGCTGTGCTTTTTTGCGCCGGGAGGCTTTGGTGGCAATTCGGCCAGTACCACCAAAGACGGGGAGTTCACGTCGGTAAAGTGGGGCGAATCGCAGATGTACGCCATGTGCCTCGGCCAGGCCAACCTCATCGTCAGGCCGCAGGGCTATGACGGTGCCTCTGACCACGTCAACATGCTGAAGGTGGCACTCGGCACCGGCGCGGGGCAGGCCCACATCCATCCGTCGCAGATTCAGCTCGGCATCAAGATGATCACTGGGACTGGCCAGCTCACCGACGCGCAGATCCAGACCGACTGCGACATGTTGAGGCTCAACCGGGTCGGACTCATCACCTGGGATCTAGAGTCGGTTGGCAACGTCAGTCGACAAACGCTCATCGACCGTTTCGTTGGGTACTCGACACATCTCAACCCCGGCGAGGCGGGCCCGGGAACGGAAGGGCAGCCGTTTCAGGGCCCACTCGGGCCTGATCAGCTTGCCGTGTTCGCCGCCGCCAAAGCCAAGCTGAAGATGTAGCGTTAGTTCTCGATGACGCTCGATATGGCTTTCAGAACGGCGCGGCGTCCGCTCTTACGCCACACCATGCGGTGTGTCTCGCCTCGACCGGTTCCGACACAAGTCGCCTGACCGCGCGCATCGAAGCGGGCGGGGCAGCTAAAGGTCCGCAGCTCGAAGTTGCAGAGGCTGGCAGCGTTCTTGCGCCGCACCCGCCGGGAGCCACTGTCATCGGGTTCGTCGCGCGAAAAGGCGGTCGTGTCGACTGCAACGCCGCGCTCGTCGAGCAAGGCCGGCAGCTCGGATTTGGGGCGATCACCAAAACAACTTCGGTGCACCCGAATCATCCATCCGCTCGGATCACGCTCGGAGCACACATCGCAGCAATCCTGACCGAGAATGCGATCGGCCCTCACCTTCATCTCGTCAGGCGTTGGCCAGCTCAGCGCGAGCTCATGCCAGACGATCGTGCAGCGGCCAGCCTGATTTCTCTTTTCCACAACCAGCGCACTCTCGCTGGCGCTCGACGACGACCACTCGATCGACTGGATCTCGACGGTGGCGTCACGTGCTCGGATCGCTTGCCAATCACGCAGGAGGGCCAGGTCCTCCGCGGCAGGCGGCTCGCCCAGAGCTGAGCTTGCCGCAAGCAGCGAGACTGCTACCACCCACAGTTTGGTTCCCATGCTCCCTCCCAGAGCGAACGAAAACGCAACGTAACATTTCATGATTCGATACAGCGTTATGATTCTTGTGAACTAGAGTATGCCCATGCCCGGTGCTGTCTCGTTGCCGCTCGTCGGCCTGACGCACCTGCGTGCACTCGCCATCACGTTGGTGTTCGTCTATCACTACCGGCTGTTCGCGCATCCGGGCTGGGTGGAGCGCGTGGGTGCGTTTGGGTGGACTGGCGTGGACCTGTTCTTCGTCTTGAGCGGCTTTCTCATTTCGCGCCAGCTCTTTGGGTCCATCGTTCGGAGCGGCACCTTCTCGCTGCGCGAATTTCATTTCAAACGACTGCTCCGCATCTTGCCTGCTTATTTCGTCGTGCTCGCCTGTTATTTCTGGCTCCCATGGATTCATGAGCGCGAGGCGCTGCCGTCGCTGTGGAAGTTCCTCACGTTCACGCAAAACCTGGGCCTCGACCTGCGTACCTCGGGGACGTTCTCGCACGCTTGGTCGCTGTGCATCGAAGAGCAGTTTTATCTGCTCCTGCCGCTTGCGCTGCTGGTGCTGTTGGCGATGCGCGCCCGGGCTGTCTGGCTATTGCCGCTGATATCCATATTTGGACTGATCGCCCGTGCCCTGGTGTACGTGCACCGATTGGCGCCCATCAGCGACGAGAACGCGTTTGGTACCGCCTGGTATGAGTGGATTTATTATCCGACCTGGTCGCGGCTCGACGGCTTGCTGGTGGGGATCGCGCTGGCGGCGCTTCATGAATTTCGCCCGCAGCTGCGCGCGCGTCTGACTGCACACGGCCATCGGCTGCTGGCGTTGGCCGTCGTCCTGTGGGTCGCTGTCTACGGCTTGTTCGTCGAGCCGGAATCGCTGACGGGCTCGGTGCTCGCGTTTCCGGCCATCTCCATCGTGTATGGCGTGCTGGTGCTGGCGGCGCTCAGCCCGACGTGTTTTCTGTCGCGCCATTCATCGCATATCACCCATTGGCTGGCGACGCTGTCGTATGCGCTCTATCTGACGCACAAGGCCTGCATTCACGTCACACAGCAGCAGCTCGCCAAGGCCGGCCTCGCCAGCGACGGCAGCGCAATGTTCGCATGCTGCATTGGCACGTCGCTGCTCGCCGCGCTCGCGCTACATCTCGCCGTCGAACGGCCGTTCCTGCGCTGGCGTGATCGCGCACTCGCGCGAAGGACGGGCTAAGCCTCACAGCCGGTCGCAGCGTACGCCATCTCGACGAAACGCCTGGCGTTCCCCCGACGACGATCTGAAGTGGACCTCCAAAACTGGGCCACCTGCTAAGCGAAAGAAAGTGCTCTGCTTCCAACCGGCGAGGAGCAGGCGGATGAAGGCAAAAAGGACGAAGCACGACGCGCAGTTCAAGGCGAAGGTGGCGCTGGCAGCGATGAGGGAGGAGCAGAGCGTCCCAGAGCTGGCCAAGCGGTTTGCGGTGCATCCGGCGCAGATTTACAAGTGGAAGAAGCAGCTGTTTGAGCATGCAGCGGCGGCGTTTTCTGACGGGCAGCCGCGCGACGACGAAGGTCGGCCCGACGAGCTGCTCAAGAAGATCGGAGAGCTGACGATGGAGCGCGATTTTTTATCGCGCGGGCTGCGGCGCTGGACCTGAGCCAGCGACGGGCCCTGGTGGACAGCGAGGCGGAGCTGTCGCAGCGACGGCAGTGCAAGCTGCTATCGCTGAATCGATCAACGCTGTCGTACCAGCCGACTTGCCCGCCGTCGACCGATCAAGAGCTGATGCGGCTCATCGACGAGGAGTACACGCGGCATCCGTTCCTGGGGAGTCGCAAGCTGGCGCTGTGGCTGGGAGAGCAAGGTCACACTGTGAACCGCAAGCGGGTGCAGCGGCTGATGCGCGTCATGGGGATCGAGGCGATCGCGCCCGGACCGTCAACGAGTCGCCCGCATCCGGAGCACAAGGTTTATCCGTATCTGCTACGCCACGTCGCTGTCAGCCGTGCAAATCAGGTCTGGGCCGCGGACATCACCTACATCCCAATGGCCCACGGCTTCGTGTATCTGGTGGCGATTATCGAATGGTATTCTCGGAAGGTGCTGAGCTGGAGGCTATCCAACACCCTCGGTACGCGGTTCTGCGTAGAAGCGCTCCAAGAGGCCCTGCGGCGATGGGGCAGGCCCGACATCTTCAATACCGACCAGGGCGCCCAATTCAACGCTGAGGCCTGGAGGTCTATCTCCACGCCTACGACGATATGCTCGACGCCAAAGCCGGTCTGGCGCGCTACTTCGGCTATTTCAACGACGAGCGCCCGCATCAAGGCCTGGGCTACAGCGTGCCCTCGCTGATCTATTTCTCGTCGCTGGCAGAATATGACCAGGTCGATATCGCTGCATGACTATGTCTGTGCTGTAACGGTGATCAACCAGATAAGGAAATCGACTTCGTCGAGGGATCAGAGTAAAGAATCAGAGTCAAACCAGAGCAGAGCACTCGCTTCGCAAGCCCCGTTGCTAGTCCAGGAGATGGGGTCCACTCAACAGATCGTCAACCCGGCAACCAAAGAGCGCTTCGACAAGCACGGGAGGGTCAAAATCCATCTCTCCCATATCCAGAGCAAGAATCTCTTCAACGTCAGCACCGCCGCGGGTCAGGAGATGTGGAAGCTGACTCCTGCAGAGTCTGCCAAGGCCAAGACGGCTGTCAGCGACGCCACCGAGACGAGAGAGGTCCTCATCAGGGCCGCGATCCCACTGGAGTCGATTGAGCGCATATGACGTCCTCGAGCTTCATTTCCTACTACTGGAAGTTTGCACAGCTGGATGCGCAGATCCGCGTCCACGTGGCGACACTCCGCTCCGACGACGCGACCCCGTCAGAGAGCCTGGAGGCGTGGCTACGTCTGCTGCTGTCGAGCGACCGCGCCGCCGTCGGCGTAGGGCTCGATTGGTACTCTTACTTGGACGCCCAGCGTAGATTCGGGAGAGCCAACCCACTGGCCATCGGCGCGACCCAAGCGCTTGCCGTCGCGCGGCAGGAGCTGGAGGCCACGCCGGTGCGCTCCGTCACGGAAAACGGCGTCGTGGTCGATGGGGCGAATTTCGCGAGCGCGCTCGGCCTCCTGGCTGTGCTGGGGGAGCCTGAAGACATCTCACAGATTCATGGCGTCCTCTCGGCCAGCGAAGACAACAACGTACTCCTCGAGGGGTGTTTGGCCACGGGGCACGTCTTCCTTTCTCTTGACGCTCCTCCGCCCGGCCTCGTGGATCGTCTCGCCGCGATCGCCAGAGGTCCCTCATATTGGCCGGAGGTGCGAGGGGCCGCTGTCTCCGCGCTCGGCGCTATGGATACCACAGAGGCTGAGGAAGCTCTTATCGAACTGGTCCAGTCGGGCATCCCCCTCGCCGCCGAAGCGGCCGTCGAGATCCTCTACCGGAAGGCCCCGAACGAGCGGCGGGAGTTCGTGGAAGACATGATCGCCACAACTTCCGATCAGACCGTTCGAGACCGTCTCATCGTGCTCTTGTCGTCGACGTAGCGTTCTCTCACGCATGCACACATCGTCTCCACCACCCACACCGAGACTTGAGCTCGTGAAGGAAGGCAGGACACCATGACAAGACTCGAGAGCATCAGGTCCGGTGACTTCATCCGGGCTGGTTTCATCAACGAAACTCATTGCGACGAACGAGAGCTGATAGGGTGCCATGTTACCGACCAAGGTTAGAACCATCGATCCGAACGGAACAGCTTGCCTGCACGACTGCGGGCCAGCGCCGTGCTTTCGTTGACTAGCACCATCGTTTCCAGCGGGGGATCGGGTGCGTCGCTGACCACGGACCAGGTCGTGCCGTCGTAGGAGTGGAACACGTGACGCTCGGACCAGCCCCACTGCGGCCCGCGTTTCGTACGAAGCGTGCCGAGGAGGCGCTCTTTCTCCCCTTGGCCGCGACCGAGAACAGCTGTAGATTCAGCCAGTTTGCCGTCGGTGTAATACCGCAGCAGCCCGTCGTCCATCCGGATGCTTTGGTGGTCGGGCACCGAGGCCCAGCCGTGATCGCGATCGGCGAACGACAGATCGAAGCACCCGAAGGAATCTCCGATCGCTGAAAACCGCCCCCACGACAGACCGCCGTCATCGGAGCGAATCAATCCGCCTCGCCCGTCGCACAGCCACACCCGGTTTTCGACGTGCGCTTCATTCCAGATACCATCTTGAGTGGGAACGCGCACTTCCGTCCAGGTCTTGCCACCGTCGGTGGTCCTGGCTATATGCGCCGCCAGGCCCCCGATCAGGCCAACACTCTCCGATAGCCAGGTTACGAAGCTGATGGGACCGACGGACCCAGGAGTCGGAGACCTGCGAAACAGGCTCACGGGTGGAGCATCCGCCGGCAACTCTCGCCATGTTCTACCTTGATCGTCGCTGCGGTAGAGGTCACCACACGCACTGCGCAGCCAGCCATCGGTCGCGGCACGAAACGTGATCCCTTGGTTCGCGCACTTCTGAACCCAGTGCAAGCCGCCGTCGACGACTGGCAATTGCGTCGCGTCGGCTCCTGATCGAGCGCTTACGAGCAGCACGCAAAGCAGACACAGTACGTTAGTGCGCATGACCCGCACCTTTCGCCATGAGTGAGCGTGACCGTCGGTGAATGAGACTGACGCGCGTCTTTCATGAAGACGAGTCTCCGCAGAGGTCTGCGCGAAAATGCGTGGTCTGCGCTGGTTCGGCGTCGCACTGCCAATACATCGACGCGCCTTGAGAGGTGGTACTCACGCACGTGTCCGCATCGCTGCGATGGGTGATGGCGATGATTGCCTTGGCGAATGTTCGAGCATCGGTCACTCGTATTTTGCGCGACGCTTTCTCGCCTTGGAACTTGGAGAGATCGCCGTTGACCGTGGCGACGTCACCCTGCCACTGCAGATGAACCCGCCCGCCGAACGAGTGCATGCAGCCCGTTTCATTCAGCAGGATCGTCAAGACTCCTTTCTGAGCTGTCGCGAGACAGGCGAGGCCCCCGGCGTGCTGGCCGTTGAACTTGGCCGGAAGACATCCGGGCTAGCAATTGCTCACGCCCCGCCATGAACGCAGTGGCGATTGGATGCGGCGCATCGACGACGAAGTACCACGTGCCACCTGCGTCGTCCGATCGGTAAACCCGTTTCGCGCTCCAGCCCCACCACTGCTCCCCACCATTCAGGACGCCGAGTAATTGCTCTTCGTCACCCGTCTCCGTCGACAACAGCGGGGAGGTCTCTTTCCTTTGCGCGTCGACGAACATCCTCAACAGATGCATCTGCACCACCAGCGTACGGTGGTCATCGAGCGCCGTGGCGGCTTCGGCCGGTGAGGGTGAGCGGTTCGGAGGGTTCGTCGGCTCGGTCTCAAGCAGGTCAAAGTGGCTCGACCACCGCGCACCTTTCTTGAGGTAGAGGACTGGATATGCCGGGTGCGGAATGTCCGAGGGTCTCCAATGCTGACCGCCGTCGCCCGTGAACAGGACGTTGCTGCTGTTGTTCTTGCGACCGAACAGCCATCCAACCGACGGCGTTTCCATGAAGGCGGCAAACGTATCGAGCGACCAATCTCCCGTCGGCAGCAGCGACTTGTTCCAGCTCTGGCCAGCATCTGCTGTCATCCATAGATCAGGCTTTGCCGCCAAGGCCGCATCCAAACCACGACCCGCGCTTCCCCAGGTTTGTCGCTCGCCGGCGCTCGGAGCGACGAAACCATGTTCTCGATCGGCGAAGGACACCGAACCGCAGCCTTCGTTGAAGGGAAGCGGCGGCAGTTTCTTCCCACGCCACACCTGCGTCATCGCTTCGGACGAGCTGGCTCTCCGCATTGCAGAACCACAGCCGTGAACCTGACCGCGAACCTGCCGTCACGGGACCCTTGATCGGCAAACGTGTTTGGCGCCAGCTCCGGCCCCCGTCCGTCGTGCGCACGACCTCGCCCGCGCCGCTGACGATGAGCCCTTCTTTCTCTGACAGCCACATCAGCCCTGCCAGCCGCCCGGCGGACAGCTGGCTCGCAGGCTCCTCTGTCTTCGCCACTGGGCCCCAGTGCTTCCCGCCGTCGCTGCTACGAAACAGACCGCCACACATATCCGCGAGCCAGACGTCCGTGACGACGCGCATCGCCAGAAAGTCGGGCGAGCACGCCTGTAGTGGCCGTGTTCCGGAATGGACGGTCGGAAGAAGTGCGTCGGCGCCCGCACGCGATGTTGCGAAGAGCCCAAGCAATACGATGAAGAACCGCATTTAGAAGATCATACGCCGGAAAGGATGGCTCGGCCCGGACGTGAAAAGGGCCATCGCGCTATACTTCTGGTGTGTGACGAGCTCCGAGCTCATCGCCAGCACTCAGGCTCCCAGCCGCCGACGGCGAGCAAGTGCTCCATGCTCTTGCGGTCAGCCTCGACGCTGATGGCGGTGCGCTGGTACGACGACCGCGTGCCCGGCCTCGGTGACAGCGTCTGTTGGCTCGCACGGCGGACACGAAAAAGCCCTGGGGTCGAAACCTCAGGGCTCGTCAAAACTGGCGGGGTGGACGGGACTTGAACCCGCGGCCTCCGGCGTGACAGGCCGGCGTTATAACCAACTTAACTACCACCCCAGACTTTCATTTACGACAGTAGGCGCAACAGGATTCGAACCTGTGACACCCGGCTTGTAAGGCCGATGCTCTACCGCTGAGCTATGCGCCCGGACGTGCCAGGTTTTACAGGAACAGAGCGGAGTAGGTAACTCTCACTCTGGGTGCCTGTCAAGCGCTAGTTCGGACCTGCGACTGCTACTGCGGGCCGAGGCCGTGCTTCTTCATCGCCGCCGGCAGACGCTGCGACAGGATCGGGCCCATCTTGGCGCCGAGCTCGCCGGAGATCTGCGGCAACAGCTTGGCGGCCTTCTTGCCCGTCGGGGTGCGATAGAACGTAGCCAGGTCGCCGATTTCCTTGGCGGTGAAGAACTTGGAGTAGATATCGCCGGTCCAGCTCAGCAGCTCGTCGTAGGTGAGCGACTCGTTGATGGCCAGCTTGAGCTTGTTCAGCGTGTCTGCCGGCATGGGCTTGCCCTGCCCCATCGACTGCGACATCTGCTTCAGCATGAGGTCGATCATCGCGTCGTAGGCGTCCTTGGGGACGATCTCCTTCATGAGGTCGATGGCGGCCTTGCGCGCGCCTTCGTCAGCGACGGCACGCGAGCTCATGACCGGGACCACGACCAACGCCAAAACCAGCAGGATCTTTTTCATGCCGGCGTTTTATCCTATCCGGCCCCGCTTCGCCAGCGCTTCGCTGAACCGACACTGGGCGTGTCTCCTTTTTGACGCAACCTGACGGTCGGGGCCCGTCAGGCTGGTCGCAAGCCGCCATTCCTCGGCCATTTCGCCCAATCACGACACAGACTGACACCTGGCCTCAGTCTTGCTGAAGGCGCAGCGCGGAGGAACCCATGCGCTTCGCCTGTGTCATTCGTCATCTCTTCGTGTCGCTAGTTGCCGTCGCTGTTACCGCCTGCCAACCCGCCGCTCCTGACTGCATTTGCCATACGTTCACCCTGGCCTGCGGCGAGAGCGTCTGTGTCGACGGTGTCGGCTACAGCTGTGTCGAAGCTGGCCCACTACACCTCGATCCCACCGCCTGCAGCTCACCGGACCTCGGGACCGTCGCGGTCGACCTGGCCAAACCAGTCTGCGTGCCCAACGCCTGCACCGCCGCCTGTGGCCCCGAGGTCGACAACTGCGGCCACATCCGCAACTGCGGCTCATGTGGCGCCAACACCCTGTGTATCGCCAGCCGTTGCGTCGATCACTGCGTCGATAGCGCCACCGACGTGGACGAGACCGATGTCGACTGTGGCGGCGCCCATTGCAGCCCCTGCGCGCTTGGCCACATATGTGTCGCCAATACCGACTGCGCGACGGGCAGCTGCGATCATGGCATCTGCCGACCAGGAACCTTCACCGCCCTCGCTTCGTTGCCCACCCGACGCCTCGACGCCGCCGTCGCTGCCAACAGCAGCCAGATCTACGTGCTGGGCGGGTACTCGGGAGGCGTGCTCGACAACGTGCTGGTCTACGACGTCGCCAGCAACACCTGGAGCTCTGCACTGCCCATGAGCACCCCGCGCTCCAACTTCGGCGCGGCCTTTGGCAGCGACGGCAAACTGTACGCGGTGGCCGGGCTCATCGGCAACAACTGGGCCGACGGTGCGTCTCGGTCCGGCGAGGTCTTCGACCCCGCTGTCCCTGGCTGGACCGCACTGCCTGCGCTGTCGGGAGGTCGCGAAGGCAGCAGCCTCGTCGCTGGCGCGGCCGGCGTCGCGTCCATCGGCGGCTTGAGGGTCAAGATCACCACCACAGGAGGCGTCACGTCCTATCGTCATGGCGATCAGGCCAGCATCGACTCGCTCGCGCCCGCAGCGTCGAGCTGGACCGCGCTCACCACGCCGCTACTGACCGGCCGTCATGACTTTGGCACGACCCAGCTCACCAACGGCAACGTGTTGATCGTCGGTGGCTCGCGCTGGATGAACAATCCTGGTTACAGTCCTGGCTGCGTCGGATTCTGTTCGCCCGCCGAGCTGGAGATGGGGGTCCCGTCGGTGGAGAGCTGCAGCCTCACCGGCTCATGCTCGGCGGTGGCCGACTTCCCCAATGCGGCACTCACCTACGCCACCTGGAACGTCGCGGCCGCTCACATCGACGACAGCGCCGTGTATGTCTTCGGCAACATCGAGCGCGCCAGCATGTTCGGCGCCGGCACCAGTGTGACCTGGAAGCTCGACACCGTGGCCAAGACCTGGACACGACAGGCCGGCCTGCCGCTCGTCGACGACGTACAGGGCGCGGCTGTGGTGAACGGCAAGATCTACGTGGTAACCAATCAGGCGATGTATCTGTTCACACCTTGAAGCTAGTGCGGGTCGCCCGACGGCGCCGGGTCCACCGGTACCGCGCGCCAGTCGAGCGCCGCTGACGCCTCGGCCAGGAACGTCTCTGGATTCTGCAGGCGCAGGGCCGCACGCAAGACCTCGTCGAGGTGCTCGACGGCAATCAGCTTCATCATGCGCAGGACCTTCTTGGGGACATCTTTCAGATCTTTGCGATTTTCCTTCGGGAAAATGATCGTAAAGATCTCCGCCCGGTGCGCCGCCAAGAGCTTCTCTTTGAGACCGCCGATGGGCAGCACCCGGCCGCGCAGGGTGATCTCCCCGGTCATGGCCACGTCGCGCCGTACCGGAATCCGCAACAGTGCCGACGCCATCGCCGTCACCATCGCCACGCCAGCCGACGGACCGTCTTTCGGATGGGGGTCGCTGAAGTGAACGTGGATGTCGACCTTGGCGTAAAAATCGCGCTGTAGACCCAGCGAATCGACGCGCGAGCGGATATAGCTCATCGCCGCCTCCGCCGATTCCCGCATGGTTTCTTTCAGGTTTCCCGTCAGCACCAACTTGCCCTTGCCGGGGACGACGGTGACCTCCATCGGCAACACCACGCCGCCATAATTGGTCCAGGCAAGGCCATTGCACATCCCGATAAAGTCGCGGTCCTCGTGCTTACCAGGGCGGATTTTCTGCAGTCCCAAATAACGCGGCACCGTCGCCGTGGTGATCTCGAATTTCTTTTTACCCGACTTCAAGACCTCCATGGCGATCTTGCGCATCACCTTGGAAATCTCACGCTCCAGATTTCGAACGCCGGCTTCCATCGTGTAATGGTGAATCACGGTACGCACGGCCTCGTCGGGGAAATCGATCTCGACGTCCTTGACGCCGTTCTCTTCCATCTCTTTCGGAATGAGATATTTCTGCGCAATCGCCATCTTGTCCCATTCGGTATATCCGGACAATTCGATGATTTCCATGCGGTCTTGCAACGGTGCCGGAATCGAATGCAGCGAGTTGGCGGTGGTAATGAACATCACATCCGACAGATCATAATCGAGGTCGAGGTAGTGATCGTTGAAGGTGGTGTTCTGCTCGGGATCGAGCACCTCCAAGAGCGCCGCCGACGGGTCGCCGCGGAAGTCGGTGGACATCTTGTCCACCTCGTCGAGCAGGAACACTGGATTGTTGCTGCCGACCTTCTTCAGGCTCTGGATGATCTTCCCAGGCAGCGCGCCAATATAGGTACGCCGATGCCCGCGGATCTCGGCCTCGTCGCGGACTCCGCCTAGCGACAGCCGCACGAACTTCCGCCCCGTCGCCCGCGCGATGCTCTTGGCCAGCGACGTCTTACCGACGCCGGGCGGCCCCACCAGACAAAGAATCGGCCCCTTCAAACGCCCGACGAGCTTCTGCACCGCCAGATATTCGAGAATGCGCTCTTTCACCTTGGTCAGCCCAAAGTGATCGGCGTCCAAGATCTCGCCAGCCTCGACGACGTCGAGCTTGTCCTCGGTCTTGTCCTCCCAGGGCAGGCTCAACACCCAGTCGATATAGTTGCGGACCACGGTCGCTTCGGCGCTCATGGCGCTCATCGAACGCAGCTTGCGCAGCTCTTTTTTGACCTTGGCTTCGGCCTCTTTCGACATCCGCTTCGACTTGATCTTGTCTTCGAGCTCTTGCAGCTCGTTCTTGAATTCGTCGCGCTCGCCGAGCTCTTTCTGAATCGCCTGCATCTGCTCGTTGAGGTAGTACTCCTTCTGCGTCTTCTCCATCTGCTTCTTGACGCGCGTGCGGATCTTCTTCTCCACCTGCAAGATCTCGATCTCCGCCTGCATCAGCTCGAACAGCTTCTCGAGGCGCTTGGTCGGCGACTCGGTCTCGAGCAGGCCCTGCTTGTCGAGGAGCTTGAGCGTCAGCTGCGCGGCAATGATATCCGAGAGCCGCCCGGCGTCCTCGATGGTCGCCAGCGACGCCAAGATCTCCGGCGGAATGCCCTTCTTGAGCTTCACGTAGGTCTCGAAGGTGGTGTGGACGGAGCGCAACAGCGCCTCGACCTCGGCCGTCTTCTCGACGGGCTCGACGAGATCCTCGACCTCGACCAGCCAGCAATCGTCCTTGTCGACGAACTGCTTCAGCCGCGCGCGCCGCTTGCCCTCGACGAGCACCTTGACCGTGGCATCCGGCAGCCGCAAAAGCTGCATGATCTGCCCGACGGTGCCGATGGGAAAAATATCCTCCGGCGACGGGTCATTGGTCTTGGCCTTTTTCTGCGCGGCAAGAATGATCTCCTTGTCGCCAGCCATGGCCCGCTCGAGCGCCGCGATCGACTTCTCGCGCCCCACGAACAGCGGCACCACCATGTGCGGAAACACGATGATGTCCCTGAGCGGCAAAAGAGGGATGGAGCGCGATGCTTTTTTCTTGTCGTCGGTTTTGAAGAACATGCGGCGGCAAGCTTAGCGCACGTCGAGGAGAAGAGCGAACCGCTGTGCACGCAACTTGCGGCGGTGGTCTGCCGATAAGCTTCCATTTTTACAGGAGGTGGGAGCTTGGGGAGGCCAACTGATCCATTGTCGGAGTTGATTATTGGGGCGTGCATCGAGGTGCATCGTTGTCTTGGACCGGGGCTGTTGGAATCGATGTACGAAGAATGTTTGGTCCGGGAGCTGACGCTGAGGGGAGTGAATACGCGGCGTCAGATCCCCGTGCCAATCATTTACAAAGGGATGGAGCTGGAAGCCTCATTCCGACTGGATGTCGTCGTCGAGGAGCGCATTGTCGTGGAGGTCAAGGCGGTCGAACGCATGCTGCCAGTGCATGTAGCCCAGGTCATGACCTACCTTCGGCTGACGCCATTCAGTGTGGGCCTGCTGGTCAACTTCAACGTCCCACAACTCATCCAAGGCCTACGTCGTGTAACCCGACACCCGAATCTGTCTCCCACCTCCCACCTCCTGTTAAAAGGAAGCAGCACGGAGATCACCACCGACGGGTACGAGTACGAGTAGGCCGCTACTTGCCGGCGACGGCAGCTTCTTTCTGATACATGAACATCGGCGGCGCCGAAGACTCGATGACGTCTTCGTTGATCAGCACTTCCTTGACGTTGGTGTTCGTCGGGAGGTCGTACATGATCTCCAGCATCGAGCTTTCGAGGATGGCGCGGAGGCCACGCGCTCCCGACTTGTGCTTGAGGGCCGCCTTGGCGACGGCGTGGAGGGCGTTCTTGGCGAACTTGAGCTTCACGCCGTCCATCTCGAACAGCTTTTGGTACTGCTTGATGAGGGCGTTCTTGGGCTTGATGAGGATGTCGACCAGCGCTTCTTCAGACAGCTCGTGGAGCGGCGCAATCACTGGCAGACGCCCGACGAACTCGGGAATCATCCCGTATTTGAGCAAATCCTCGGGCTGGACCTGAGCCAGGTACTCGCCGACCTTTTTCTCGCTCTTGGTCGTGATCTTGGCGCCAAAGCCCATGCTCTTCTGGCCGACGCGCTGCTCGATGATGTCCTCGAGCCCGACGAACGCGCCGCCGCAGATGAACAAGATATTGGTCGTGTCGACCTGCAGAAACTCTTGCTGCGGGTGCTTACGGCCGCCCTTGGGCGGCACTGAGGCGACGGTGCCCTCGATGATCTTCAGAAGAGCCTGCTGCACGCCCTCGCCCGACACATCGCGGGTGATCGACGGGTTGTCGCTCTTGCGGGCGATCTTGTCGATTTCGTCGATGTAGACGATGCCGCGCTGCGCCTTCTCGATGTCGTGATCGGCGTTTTGCAGCAGATTGACGATGATGTTCTCGACGTCCTCGCCGACATATCCAGCCTCGGTGAGGTTGGTGGCGTCGGCGATGGCGAACGGCACATTGAGGATGCGCGCCAGCGTCTGCGCCAGAAGCGTCTTGCCGCAGCCGGTGGGCCCGAGCAGCAAAATATTCGACTTCTGCAGCTCGACCTCGTTGTCGCCGGCCGCGCTCTTGGCATCGATGCGCTTGTAGTGGTTGTGCACCGCGACGGCCAAAATCTTCTTGGCGCGGTCCTGGCCGATCACATAGTCGTCCAGGACCGCCTTGATCTCCGCGGGTTTGGGAACAGCTCCAAGCCCGTAATTTTGCTCTTCTTTTTCGATTTCCTCGTCGATGATGTCATTGCAAAGGCCAATGCACTCGTCGCAGATGTACACCGTCGGCCCGGCGATGAGCTTCTTGACCTCTTTTTGGTTCTTTCCGCAGAAAGAACAAGAGAGGTTGCCGTGCGCGTCGTCTCTACGTTTGTCCATGGGCCTTGGGATCCTTGGGGGCCTTGAGGGGTTACTTCTTGTCCTCTTCCTTCTTCTTGATCAGTATCTCGTCGATCACGCCATATTCTTTAGACTCAGCCGCCGACATGAAAAAGTCACGCTCGGTGTCCCGCTTGACTTTTTCGACCGGGTGCCCCGTGTGCTTGCTCAAGATTTCGTTCATCCGGTCACGGATCTTGAGAATTTCCTTGGCGTGGATGTCGATATCGGTAGCCTGACCCGAGAAGCCGCCGAGCGGCTGGTGCAACATGACCCGCGCATTGGGCAGGATGAAGCGCTTGCCCTTGGTGCCAGCGGCCAGCAACCAAGCCGCCATCGACGCTGCCTGGCCCATGCAGATGGTGGCCACGTCGCACTTGATGTACTGCATCGTGTCGTAAATCATCATGCCCGCCGTGACCAAACCGCCCGGCGAGTTGATGTAGAGCATGATGTCCTTGTCGGCATCTTCGCTCTCGAGAAACAGCATCTGCGCGACGACGACATTGGCCACCATGTCGTCGATGGGCGTGCCGAGGAACACGATACGGTCCTTGAGCAGGCGCGAGAAAATATCCCAGCCGCGCTCTCCGCGGTGGGTCTGCTCGATGACCGTGGGGATGATGAAGCTACTGGTGTCCTGAGCGCCGCGCTTGGAATCATCGATCATTGAGCATCTCCTTGACTCCTCCTAGCCTGACACAGATCTCGGGCGGAGGGTCGTTTGTCGACGGCGAAGCTTATCCAGCCGTGGTCTTTTGAATCTTTGCGCGGGTCAACAGTAAGTCAAGGGTTTTCTCTTCGCGAAGTTGGTGCCGGAGGCCATCCAGGCGACCCTCTTTTTGCAGCTCGGCCTTGAGGCGCGGCACGGACTTGTCGCGCAGCTTGGCCATCTCGGCCAGACGCTTTTCGAGATCCGCGTCGGTGGGCTCGACTTTCTCTTTGACGGCGATGGCATCGATCAGAAAAGCAGCGCGCACTTCGTCGTTGGCCTGCTCGCGCAGCTCGTCGCGCACGCGGACCTCGTCGAAAGCGTTGGGATTCTGGCGGACATCGACGCCGCGCATGGCCATCCCGAGCTTGGCTCGCTGCAGCATCGCATCGAGCTGACGCTCCACCAGCGCCGGCGCGACGACGAACGTGTTCCGCTTCAAGAGCTCTTTGACCAGCGACTGCTTGAGCTCGTTGCGCGCGTCTTCCGAGTCTTCGGCGAGGAGCTTCTCTTTGATCTTGGCGCGCAGGTCGGCGAGCGTGGCGCCTTCGCCGGTGTCCTTGGCCAGCTCGTCGTCGAGAGCCGGGACATGCTTGACCCGGGCCTCCTTGACGCTGATGACCAGCTTGACGGCCATGCCGGCGATGTCCTGCCGGGCCTTGGCCGAGGTCGCCGTCTGATCCGACTCTTCTGCCGTCGGTGCTGGCGGCACGGTGAACTCGAGGACGTGGTCGGTGGCGGTGAGCGGAATGCCCACGAGAGCCTTGGCCAGACCGGGCACGTAGTCGCGCTCGTTCTTCTGCGCTTCTGCGCTGAGATCGACCATCACGCCGTCGCGCTCGACGGGGCGCTCGCCGACGGTGCCCTTGAGCGAAATGACCAGCGCATCGGTCTCGGCCGACTCGGTGCGGCCTTCGATCGGCAGGAACTCGGTCAGCTCCTCACGCTTGCGCTCGAGAGCGCGATCGATCGCCGCGTCGGTGACGTCGGGCGCGCGCTCGGAGAGCTCGATGCCGTCGTACTCTTTCGGCTCGACGACGGAGCGCACTTCGACGCGGGCAGAATAGTGAAAGCTCTTGCCCTTGTGCAAATGCGCGTCGTCGATGACCGGCTCGGCGACCGGCTGAATGTCATGCTCGGTGGCGGCGGTGTAGAAGCTCTCCTGCACGAGCGCGCGGACGACATCCTGCTCGACCTGCTGCCCGTACATGCGCTCCAGCATCGGGCGCGGAACCTTGCCCTTGCGGAAACCCTTCAACGCCACGCCACGCGACAGATCGCGATAGGCCTTGTCGAGCTTCTCCGAGACATAAGGCCATGGAATCTCCACAGCGACTTTTTTCTCGACGGGGGACACATCCTCGATGGTGACTTGCATGGCTCCTCGCGACGGCTTGAGTAAAACGGAAAGAGCAGGCTTCATTGCATGCCCCCCCGGTGGAGTCAAGGCGCGCTAGCATGCATCGGATGCCACAAACGCACGGGACGGGGACGATTGATCGCACACTCTTCAGGCGCTGTGCAGCGACGGCGATCTTCGAGCCGGGCGCGCTGGTCTTTCATCCGGAAAACGTCTCCGTCGACGAGGATGTCTATGTGGGGCACTACGCCATCTTGAAGGGCTACCATGAGAACCAGCTGGTGATCGGCGCCGGAAGCTGGATCGGGCAAGCGGCGTTTCTGCATGCCGCGGGCGGGATCACGATCGGGACCCGCGTGGGCATTGCGCCGCATGTGTGCATTCTGACGTCGACGCATGGGGCCGTGCCGCGTCATGTGCCGATCATGGATGGCGCGCTCGCATTTGCGCCCGTGGTCCTGGGCGACGGCTGTGATCTGGGGATCGGCGCCATCATCTTGCCTGGCATCACCGTCGGGATCGGCGCGCAAGTCGGCGCCGGCGCTGTCGTCACCCACGACGTACCCGACTACGCTGTCGTCGCTGGCAACCCCGCCCGCGTCCTTCGGAGCCGATGATGCGTTCGCTGCTGATCTTGTGTCTACTGAGCTCCTCTGCCGTCGCTGATGCGACCAACCAGCAGATCTGGCGCACCGTGCAATCGGCGCGATTCTGCTGGGCCGAGCTGTCCGCGACGGGACACGAGCGTGATGCCGCCGAGGCCAAGACACCCGCGGCTGCCGAAGCCCTGCGTGGCCGGGCTCGCGCCGGAAGAGCCGTCGCTGCGGAGGCCAAAGCCGCGCTCGCCAAGAAACGTCTCAAGCCGCTGTCGTGCCAGGACAAGGACGAAGGCGACGCCGAGCGTTGCCTCTACTACACCGTCGAGCCCGAATCGGTGAAAGAGTGCGCGCCTTACCTTTCATTCCTGCCCAAGCCCAACGTGATCGGTCGCTGATGGGTTTCTGGGCCGACCGGGTGTTGCCGATTCTCGTCGAGAAAGCGTGTCGCAGCCATGCGATCTTGGAGGAACGCCGTCGCTGGGTGCCGCTCGCGCATGGCGAGGTGCTGGAGCTCGGCGTAGGCTCGGGGTTGAATTTGGCGTTTTACGACGCGGCCAAGGTGACCAAGGTGACCGGTCTCGATCCGTCGGTGCCGTTGCTGGAGCGTGCCGCGGCCCGCTCCGTGACGGCGCCGGTGCCGGTGGAGCTGGTGCGCGGTCGAGCGGAGGCGTTGCCGTTTCCGGATCGCTCGTTCGACTCGGCGGTGGTCACTTACTCTCTATGTAGCGTCGACGATCCGCAGCAGGCTCTGCGTGAAGTCCGCCGCGTGTTACGTCCTGGCGGCGCGCTCATTCTCGTCGAGCACGGCCTCGCCGACAACGCTCGCACCCGTCGCTGGCAACGCTGGCTGACACCGGCTTGGCGTCGGATCGGTGGCGGCTGTCACCTCGATCGAGACATGACCGAGATCTTACGCGCGGCGGGTTATCAAGCTGACGTCACCGCCGCCTACACCGAGGGTGCCAGCTGGCTCAGCTACACCTATCAAGGCACTGCGCGACCCGCTTGGTAAGCGCGTAAGAAGCCGTCGACGTGCTCGGCAGCAAACGCGTCCACGTCGAGCGCGCGACACCGATCGCCGCCGAGCGAGCGCTGGTGTAACACCGCCATCAGCAGCGGGCTCACCAACGCCAGCGCCGCCACCCGCGCGTCACAAATACGCATGTGACCGAGCGCCATGTGCCGCTGAAGGCGTACCTCGACCGACTGCAGCGTCGGCTCGAGTATCTCTGCCAGATAGGCCGGCCCGATGACTGGGTCGCGCATGCCCGTCGACAACCCGAGCTCGTGAATGGCACCGACTCCGAGGGACAGCCCGATCAGCAATGCTTCGACCAGACGGGTGGTCGACTCGCCGAGACCGACCAGTGTCTCCGTCGCCACGCGATGCAGATGCGGCAAGCCCTGGAGATGAAAGAAGCTGAGCACCGCCTGCAGCACGCCGGCACGCGAGCCGAAGTAATGACGCAGCGTCGCCGTGCTGACGAGGGCGGCCACCGCCATCTCGCGAAAGCTGAGGCGCGCACCGTCGGGTTTGGCCAGTCGCACCAGCAACCGCTCGATGAGCGCCTGACGCGTGGCGGCGAAATCCGGATTTCGTTTGCCGAGTGGACGACCCACCCTTGTATTATAAGTCGATTGGTATAATATACAAGCAAATGAGCAGCTCGCAACCGAAATCCGCCCGCTCCAAGCTGATCTGGGCTGCTGTTATCTTGGTCGCTCTCACCGTCGCTGGATTGGCCGGTTTGCGCCTCTGGCGCGGCCCCAAGGTCGCCGTCTCCACCGTCAAGCGCGGGGTCATCGTGCGCAGCTTGGTCTCGAGCGGACGCGTCCTGGCTGCCGGCCGTGCCACCCTTGGCGCGACCGTGCCCGGCATGGTCAAGTCGATCTTGGCGCGTGAAGGCCAAAGGGTGCGACGGGGCGAGGTGCTGGCCGAGCTCGATCGGCAGGAGCTCACTGCCACCGTCGAGCAAGCCCGCGCCAACGTCAAGCAGTCAGCCGAGCGCATCAGCGAGATCAGCCGCCTCACGCAGCCGGTTGCCGACCAAGCACAGCGACAGCTCGCGCTGGCCCTCGATCGGGCCGAGACCGATTGGCAGCGTGCGCAAGCGATGTTCAAGACCGGAGCGATTTCGGCCAAGGATCGCGACACCGCGCAATACAACGTCGAGCTGGCGCGCAGTCAACTGCGGAGCTCCAAGACCCAGGCCGAGGCCACAGGCAGTGGCGGCGTGGCGCGCCAGCAAGCGCAGGCTTCGTACGAGGCAGCGACGGCAGCCTTGCGTGCCGCCGAGGCCCGCCTCGCGCAGTCGCGCATCATGGCCCCAGCCGACGGGGTGATCCTCGAACGCAAGGTCGAACCGGGCGATGTGGTCGCCGCGGGTCGCGCGCTTTTTATATTTCAGTCGGATTATCAAACCACCCTGACCATCCAACCCGACGAAAAAGCGCTCCCTGATCTCAAGCTCGGTCAGAAAGCCATCGCCACCGCCGATGCGTATCCGTCGGTGCGCTTCGACGCCCAGGTGAGCTACATCGCGCCAGCGGTGGATCCCGAGCGCGCCACCGTCGAGATCCGACTGTCGGTTGCCAACCCGCCGCCGTTTCTCATTCCCGACATGACCGTCTCGGTGGACCTCGAAGTGGGCCGCCAGCCAGACGGTCTGGCCGTGGTCGCCACCGACGTGCGCGAACCGTATTCGCCGACGCCGTGGGTGCTGGTCCTCGAGCGCGGCCATGCCACCAAAAAGCCGGTGAAGCTCGGCCTGCGCGGTCGCGATCTCATCGAGATCCTCGACGGTGTGCGCGCCGGCGAGATCGTCGTGCGCGGCAGCGAGAACCTCAAGGACGGTGAGCGTGGACACGCCGTCGAGCCCAAGTCCTGATCGCATGCGCATCGCCTGGTTTCTAGCCCTGAAGTTCTTGCGCGAAAACCGAACGCAAAGCCTCCTCATCGCCTCCGGGGCGACGGTCGGCATCGGCGTCATCGTCTTCCTCACCGCGCTCATCGGCGGGGTCCAGGCGAGCCTGATCGAGCAAACCCTGGGTTCACAGCCTCATCTCACCCTTCGGCCGCTCGAGGAAGAAGCGAGGCCGGCCCGCGACGCAGGCGACACGCTGGTGGTCGCCCGCATCGAGAAGCCGCCCCAGCGCGCGCGGTTGCTCACCGACTGGCAATCGCTCGTGGCCCTCCTCGACCACGAGCCGGGCATCACCGCGGTCTCCCCGATGGTGAGCGGCCCTGGCTTCGCCAATCGGGGCGGCGTCGACAAAGCGGTCACCATCGACGGCATCGACCTCGCCCGTTATCGCCAGGCGTATCCCATCGCCAAGAAGTTACAGAGCGGCCGTCTCGACATCGACGGCAGCAACTGTCTTGTCGGCGTCGAGCTGGCCGCAGACCTTGGCGTCTCCGTCGGCGACAAGATCCGCCTGCGCTCACCGAAGGGCATCGACGGCATCTTCGCCGTGCAGGGCCTGTTCGACTACGGCAACCGCGAGCTCAATCGCCGGCTGGTCCTGGTCTCCATCCGCTCGGCACAGGCGCTGCTCGACCGTTCGCAGGGCGTGTCGATGATCGAGTTGCGCATGGAGCGCTTCTTTGCCGCAAGCGACAAGGCCGCCGAGCTCGGCGACCGCTTCGGACTCCTCGGCGAAAGCTGGACCAAGATCAACGGTCAGCTCCTGGTGGCGCTGCGCTCCCAGTCGAGCTCCACCAACATGATCAATGCATTCGTGATCCTCGGTGTGGGGATCGCGCTGGCCAGCGTGCTCGTCGTCGCCGTGATCCAGCGCTCGCGACAGATCGGCATCTTGCGGGCGATGGGCGCTCCCCGCCGCATGGTGTTGCAGATCTTTCTCATCCAGGGCGCCCTCGTCGGAGTCGTGGCGGCCGTGTTCGGGAGCCTGCTGGGAGCTGGCTTGGCCTACGGCTTCGAGCGCGGGACCGCCAACCCGGACGGCACGCCCCTCTTCCCGGTCACCCTCGGTCTGTCGCTGTTCGGCCAGGCTGGGCTGATCGCGCTCCTCACTGGCCTCGTCGGCTCGGTGTTACCCGCCCGACGCGCCGCGCGACTCGATCCCGCAGTTGCCATCCGGGGCGATTGATGTCGCTCGTCGAGCTCCGTCAGGTGCGCAAGAGCTTCGTCGACGGAGAGCGCGCGACCGAGGTCCTGCATGGCATCGATCTGACGCTGGAGGTGGGCGAGTTTGCCGCCATCATCGGGCCGAGCGGGTCGGGCAAGAGCACGCTCCTCAACCTGCTCGGGCTCCTCGATCGACCGACCAGCGGCTATCTCGCCGTCAACGGACAGGACATCGCGCAGCTCGACGACGAAGCCCTCACCCGACTGCGCGGCCAAACGCTGGGCTTCGTCTTTCAGTTCCATCACCTGCTGCCGGCGCTGACCGCCATCGAGAACGTGATGATGCCGCTCGCCATCCAGCGCGGTCGGATGACGCCCGAAGACCGCGACACCGCGAAGGCGATGCTCGACGCGGTGGGCCTAGGCCCGCGGGCCGACACCTTGTCCGGCAAGCTGTCCGGCGGCCAGCAACAACGCGTGGCCATTGCCCGTGCGCTGTCTGGGCGGCCGGCTTTGATTCTCGCTGACGAGCCGAGCGGCAACCTCGACACCAAGAGCGCTGACGACGTCTACACCCTCATGCGCAACTTTCACCAGCAACAGCACATCTCGTTCCTGATCGTGACGCACGACCTCGGCCTGGCCAAGCGCTGCGATCGGGTGATCGAGCTCGTCGACGGCGCCATCGCCAAAGACGAGCGCCGAAACGGCGGCTAGTCGTTGGGCGCGCCGCGGAGGATCCATTTGCGGATGCCTTCGAGCTGCGGCGCCGGCAGATAGCCGCTCTTGTTCGGCATCGGCTCGCCGTAATCGACCTTGGGATCCGTCGCCACGAGGAGATTCAGCTTGGTCCACAGAAAGCTCTGCTCGAGCGAGCCCGGCACCACGCGAACTTGGTGTTCCGCCAGGGCGCGCACGTTGGTGGCGGGGATGTTGACCAGCTGGTTGTAGGGGTCCACTTGGAGATTCATGTTGGCTGCGCTTTTGAAACCCGCCGGCGAATGGCAGGAGCTGAACTTGGCGCAGCTCTTCTGGATAACCTGCGAGTTGATCTCGGCAAAGTTCATCGGCTCGGGGACCGGCTCCTCACAGGCGCTCAAGACCACGACCAAGGCCAAGCCAAAAGATCTCATCCTTGCCTCATAGTGCATGGAGGTGCGTCAGGCAAGCTCCAGCAGCTTGAGCTTTTGTGTCCGCGTCAGGCGTTTCAACGCATATTCGCGGCGCAGGGCGGCTGATTTGTCGTCGCAGAGCTCGAGATAGACCAGCTCCACCGGCAGACGGCCGCGGGTGTACTTCACCTGCCCCCGACCGTGACGTAGCACACGTCGCTCGTAGTCGCTGGTGGCGCCGCAGTAGAGTGTGCCGTCGACGCAACGCAAGAAATAGACCCACCAAGGCATCTGATTTGACCCTTTTCCGGCGATGATGCTACCGTGCCGACGAGACGCCTGCATGAGAATCGAGCAAGAACGAAAGCTGTTCGTCGGGCTGCGCATCGACAACAAGACGCGTGAGCAACTGGCGACGTGTGCGCCGCGCGACAAGCACTTCGTCGACGGCACCAACCCCGACTATCTGACGCAGCTGCGTGGGACCGAAGACGCGTACATCGGCAAGATCATCGAGCCAGGCGCGCCGGCGATGGGCATGGAGGACCTCAAGCGTAACATCATGAGCATCCTCAACCGCGTCGCCCCCGGTCGCCACCGCGAAGACTCCATCAAGATCTTCGCCATCGACGACGGCGAGCCGCCTCCCCTGCCGCGCAAAGCCGGTGATCGCGACGACGAGGTCGACCCCGAAAAGCCCGAGCCAGCGCCGCCCGCACGTTATCGCGACTACTACTGACGTTTTGGCTTGCGTTGCAGGTCAAGTTTGTCTAATTAACCGGTCGCGTCTCGCGCCCGTAGCTCAGATGGATAGAGCGCCGGACTTCGAATCCGTAGGTCGGGCGTTCGAGTCGCCCCGGGCGCACCGGGTGAACCAAAATCAAGGCAAGGCACCACCGCACCAAACAGCACCGCCGGGCCCATAGCTCAATTGGTAGAGCAGCGGACTCTTAATCCGTTTGTTGTAGGTTCAATTCCTACTGGGCTCACTACCGAAAGCCTCCGAGAAATCGGGGGCTTTTCTCGTTTCTGCCCACGGGACGCCACGGTCGCGTTGGTTGCCTTCGGCGTTGAGAAAGACGCACAGCTCGTAGTTGGTGATCTCTTGCGTGCCGATGGCAAACGCAGAAAGCTCCACTCGGTGCGGCGTCTCCGTCGGTGTGCAGCCGGGATCGGTCGGGCGGCTGCCATCACGAAGGCCAGCACCTCCAGCAACTGCGTCAGACGTCTCGGCAGACTTCACATTTTGCGTGTACCGGCTCTGTCTCTTCATGGACCCGACGATCATCCAGCGTGTGTCACTGCTGAGACAGCGCGCCGCCTGCCTCTGTAGCGCCGGTGGCATCGAGCCGCCGCCTTTCAGGTTACCACCGCTCGACGCTGACAGCCCGCTTGGTCGCGTGGTGGGTCGGCTCCGCCTCGGCGAGCTCGAAGCGGCCCTTGTCACCGTGCTGTTTGCCGTCGAGGTCGAGCCGTTTTTTGCCGTCGCGTTGCGCACGTTGCAGCGTGGCACGCGGCCTTTGATCGAGCTCGGCACGGCCGCCAACCTCCTCGGATTGCCCAACGATCGGCTGGCCGAGCTCATCGCGCTCTTGCATCCCGAGCGGGCTCTTGTCGCCGAGGGCCTGATCGAAATCGAGGATACCTCGGTGCCCGCAGGCTCACTGCAGCTCCGTCTCGAGGCAGGCTTGGTGCGGCATCTCGTCGGGGACCCGCGGCCCAGCGAGGGCCTCGTCGTCGTCGACAGCAAGCTCGGGCTCGACGACGTGTTGGCTGCACCCGAGGTCGTTCGCGCGTTGCTTCTGCGGATGCAGCGTGCCTACGCCGAGGATCAGCCCCTGACCGTCGAGCTGGTGGGCGCGCCAGGCACGGGCAAGCTGCGATTGGCAGAGGTGTTGTCCTCCATGCTGGGGCGGCCGCTCTTGGTGCTAGACCTGGCCCGCGTCGAGGAACGGCAGCTCGGTCGCCAGTTGAAGGTGGCCGCGCGCGATGCACGCATCCTCGGCGCGCTGTTGTGCCTGCAGCATCTGGACGCGCATGTCGTCGCTGCGCGTGCCGAAGACGCGCAGATGGTCGCGCCGCCGCATCTTCCACGCGCGCTCGCCGACTTTCTCGCACGACCCGCAGTCATCGCGCTCACCGCCGACGAAGATCACGCCACGCTGCTGGCGGAGCACACCTCGTCGCTCACCGTCGTGCAGGCGCCGTTTCCGACTGCGGCCGAGCGAGCGCGGCTCATCGACCAGGGGCTCATGCGGGCCGGTGTCGAGAGACGCGAAGATCTGGCGATAGACTCGCTCGCGCGTCAGATGGCGCTCGATCCCCGTCGCATCGCGTCGGTGATCCGTGAGGCGGGCGCGCTTGGTCCAATTGGCCGCGCCGAGCTCGCGACCGTATGCCGGGCGCATCTGCGTCATGACCTGTCGCGTGTCTGTGAGCGCGTGACCAACAACCATCGCTGGGAGGACATGGTCGTCCCGAGCGAGGTGTACGACACCATGCTTGAAATGGCGTCGTACGTGCGCCACTCCCGACGCGTGTTCGACGACTGGGGCTTTGGCAGTCGGCACAGTCTCACCGAGGGTGTGTCTGCGCTGTTTGCCGGGCCACCGGGAACCGGAAAGACCATGTGCGCCAGCGTGATCGCGCGCGAGCTCGGGATGGAGCTGTTTCGCGTCGACGTGTCGCGCGTGGTGTCCAAATGGGTGGGCGAGACGGAGAAGAACCTGTCGCGTGTCTTCGACGAGGCTCAGCGCTCCAATGCCATCATCTTGTTCGACGAGGCCGACGCGTTGTTCGCCAAGCGCACCGGTGTCAGCTCCGCGCAGGATCGTTATGCCAACCAAGAGGTCAACTATCTGTTGCAGCGCGTGGAGCGGTTTGGCGGCGTGCTCATCTTGACCACCAACTTCGAAGACACCATCGACGCTGCGTTCAAGCGACGGTTGACGTTTCGGGTTCGCTTCGAACGGCCCGACGAAGAGGCGCGCGCGCTGCTGTGGACCAAGGCGTTTCCGTCGAGCTGCGCGCTCGCGGCCGATGTCGACCCTGCCGAGCTCGGCCGTCTCGTCGAGCTTTCGGGAGGCAATATCCGTAATGCAGCGGTCCGCGCGGCATTCTTGGCTGCGACGCGCGAGCGGCCCATCGATCAAGCAACGTGTCGCGAGGCCGCGCTGCGAGAGGCGAGCGAGATGGGCATGCTGGCCTATGCGTCGCTCGAGCCCGACCATGCACCCAAAGTCGAATCGCGAGCCTTCGAGCGCGCGGCACCAACACCGTTGCCCGCGCCACGCATCGTGAGGCCTATTCCCATTACCAATCCGAGACACCAAACCCGACGAGGAGGAACACCATGATGATAAGAGGCGGTCACGGCGGCGGCGAAAAAGACAACAACAACGACCGGGAAAAGAAGGGCGGCGACGACGTCAATAAGATGATGGGCCAAGAAAAGGCGCTGAAAGAGGGGCAGGAGATCCATGCGCTCCTGACCCGGCTCAATCAGATTTGTGGTCAGTTATTCGAAACCAAAGACGGCGATACCGACAGGATCCGGAATCTGTCGGCGCTGATCGAAATCATCATCGGGGAGCTGCCCCTAAAGATCAAAAAGCTTTTGGGCACCGCAATCCAAACCTATATGGCGGCAGGGTGTCACAAAAACATCGCTGGCAAATTCATGGTTGTCATCGCAGATCTGGCCGAACAGGGTTTCAGCAATCGCGCGGAATTCCAAGCAGCCTTCATGGAAGGCTACGCGATCACAAAAACTGCGTACAAGTAGCTAGCGGATTTTCCGCTGTCGTACCTGCAAATAACGAGGGACCTTCGACGCTGCCTTCGGAGGTCGTCAGGGCATGCGCAGACGCCAGGTGCCGCCGGCGAAGTTTGACGAGTAGAGGACGTGATGGGCGGCGTCGTAGTCGACGTAGGGTGCGCCTTGGTCCGAGGGGAGTCCCGCCGGCGGCGCGATCGTCGTCCAGTGGGTCAGATCGTTCTCGGAGGCGGTGTAGTAACCCGTGCTCCACTCATCGCTGGCAAACAGGTTTCCGCCGACAATCACCAGGCCGACCGTGCGGTTGTGGAAACCCGGCAGGAGTGACCAGGAACGACCTCCATCCCGGCTCTGTACGATGCCCTGACCGCATGTCAGATAGTAAGCGCCGTCGGATCCGCGGGCAATGGAACGGGTCTGCACCTCGCCGCCTGAGAACGAATAAAACTGCGCAGGATCGGGATCAATCTCGGTCCAATCCGCGCCGCGATTGGTGGTGAGCCAAAGATGCCCGCCGCCGTATAGCCAGCTGTTGGCATCGAGAATCCATGGCCCTGCGCCTTCCTCCCAGTTGGTCTCGGGGGTGCTGACGTCGACGATTCGCCAGCTCGCGCCACCATCGGTGGTTTCGGCCTGACAGATCTTCGCATGTGGCGCGGCACAGGTCGAATGCAGTCCCAGGATGAGGTGATGGTGATCGGTCGGATCCATCGAGACGGAATCGAAGAAATTGTTGGTCACCTTGGTGACTTCACTGTTTGGCTCCATGAGCTGGTCCCAATCCACCCCGCCGTTGGTCGACTTCCAAAACCCCCAGGTATCGAAGATGGAGATCGCGTACATCGTCCCCTGATCCACTGGATCGATGGCGATGCTCACATGACTGCCTTTGTCCATGGCGGCGCCATTTCGGCCGGTATTGACGTGGACCCAGCTGCCGATTGCGCCACAGTTCGTCGACTTGAAAATGCCGCCATATCCAATCGTGAGCCAGACCGTGGCCGGATCGAACGGGTCGACGACGATGGCCTCCGAGAAATTCTGCGAGAACGTGGCCGTCTTTCCGCTCAGCGGCGAGACATTCTCCCACGTACCGACGGCGGGCAGGGCCGAGCAGTCGCCTGCCGCCGCGACGAACACCGTGGCGACCGCGGTCGCAGCGCTGTCCGCGTGGCTGGACGCTACGACGTGATAGGTCCCGGCAGCGGACGGCGCCGTATAGCTTCCGGAGGCGGTGACCGTGCCACCGACAAGGCCTTCTTGCACCGCCCACATCACCGCCGGATCCGCGGTCCCACTGACCGTGGCTGTCAGCATCAGGGTTCCCGACGGCAGCACGTGCGACGCCGCCGGTTGAACCGAGACCGAGATCCCGCCCGCGCCGCCATCCGCAACTCCCGTCGTGGCGTTGCACGCCCCAACGCACGACAGAAGTACGGCCAACCATCCTGCACGCTTCATCGGCTCTCCATCACTCGGTGACCATGCGCCACGCCCCGCCGTGCCAATTGGACGAGTACAGAATATGGTGCGCCTCGTCGTAGTGAAGATAGGTTCCGCCCTGCTGGTAGCTTTGAAAGGGCGGAGCTGCCGGCGCTGGCAGCTTTGACCAGCTCGTAGGCGCAGCCACCGTCGCGGAGTTGTAGCTCAGGGTCCATTGATCGGACGCATAGAGACGACCACCGCCGATGGCAAAGCCGACTGCGCTGCCTCCGGAGCCGGGGATGAGGGACCAGGCTTTCCCGTCGCTGCTGGTCAAGATGCCTTGCTGCGATGCCAGGTAATACTTTCCGTTTGAGTCAGGGACAAAGGGCTGATTCAGCGTCTTTCCGCCGGTCGCGCCCTGGGCTCCATTCGGGACGATGTTGCTCCAGTTGGTGCCGCGATCTGCGGTGAGCCACAGACCGTCACTGTAGGTGCCGAAGATCCATGTCTTCTCGTCGAGGATGAAGGCGCCCGCGCCCGGGCAGTAACCGAGGGTGCACGGTGCTGGCACGTGGGTGATGGTCCAGGTCGCTCCCCCGTCGGTGCTCTCGGCCTCGCAGATGGGGCCGTACGGCGCGGCGCAGACCGCATGCATGCCGACGATGAGATGATTGGGATGATTGGCCTCCATCGCGATACTGCTGACCTCGTTGGCAAACACCACCTTGGCGACTTCGCTTCCGGCGGGAAAGAGCTGGTCCCAGTCGACGCCGCCGTTGGTCGACTTCCAGAGGCCCTCCGAGCCGTTCCACGCCACCGTGTAGATGGTTCCATGGTTGACCGGGTCGAGCTGCATGCTCTCCATCGCGCCCTGGTCGAGCATGGCTCCGTTGCGGCCGGTGTTGACGTGGGTCCAGGTGGCGCCGCAGTCGGTCGACTTGAAGAGGCCGGTGTTGTTCGTGCCCAGCCAAACGGTGCCCGAATCGAAGGGATCTGCGACGAGCGCGTCGGTTTCGTCGACGCCTGGTGGCGTGATCTGCTCCCAGATGCCAGCGGCGGGCAGGGACGCGCACGACGCCACGCTCGCCACCACCACCGTCGCCGTTCCGCTGGCGGAATGGTCGGCACGGCTGGTGGCCACGACCTGATACGTCCCGGCCGAGGCGGGGGCGGTGTACGCACCGTCGCTGGTCACACTGCCAGCCGCCGGATCGGCCACCGTCCAGTCGACGCTCCCATCCACGGCACCGGTCACCGTGGCGTGGAACAGCACGCTCCCAGCTGGCATGGCGTGCGCGACCATCGGCGTCACCGAAACGGAAATCGCCCCTCCGTCACCGGAGACCGGAGCGCCACTGCAGGCACAAGCGCAAAGCCAGACGCCCAGAACAAGCCTCATGAAACGTTCGAGTTGCAAGCCGCCTGCCGCCGTCGAGCGCACCGGCGCGACGGCCTTTTGCCAGCGCCGCCTTGACGATCTGTAAAGGCGACCTCACAGTTCGTCGCCTTACTCCAAGCTGCAACAGCACCGGCCCACAGACAATTGACTCTTGACTAACGCTCTATTTATTGGCGTAAAACTGGGTCTGTGTAGGCGTTTTTCCGAATCGAGCACGATATCCCACGGAGAATCGACCGAGGTGCTCGAAGCCGCATTGCATCGCAATGGATGCTACCGTCGAATGCGGATTGGCGATGAGAAGCCGATGCGCCAGATGGTACCGTTGCTCTCGGAGAAATTGGAGCGGTGAGTATCCCCGATATGCTTTGAAACCGGCGTGAATCGATCGCACGCTCACGCCGCCAATGGCCGCCAGTGTGTCGAGTCCAATCGGCTTCGTGAGATGCGCGCGAAGATACTCTTCGACCAGTCGAATGTATTGAGGCTCCGCCGGGCGAATCGCCGTGTGCAGCGACGCAGATTGATCGTGGGCCAGGTCGGATACCAGCGCAGCGACAAAGGCGTTGGTCAGATGCGCAGCGACGAGAGATGACCCGAGCTCAGGTCGGCCGCGCTCCAGCTCGTCCACCAGTAGCGCCAAGATCCGAATGACCCGTAGGCCACCATCGAGAGCGACCTCGGGTAAAAACCTCGGACCCGAACGTGAAGCGCAACCGGTCAGCGCCTGCAGTGACTCACGAACTCTGGCCGCAGGTATCGATACCTGTAGCCCGCGATAGTCTGGTTCCAGCGCAGTCCGCGCGCTCAGCGACGGCGAGAGGAGGCATCCCAAATGGCTGGCCAATAAACGGGTGGTGATGTTCGCCTGCACGGTCTGGCTTTTGCCACGCAGTGGAACCAGGAGGGAATATTGCTCGACGTTGTCGGTGTGGCCCCAGCTGCCGGCGCCGTAGTCGCTAGCCACGATGGCTAGGCCATCGACCGTAACTCGATTTGCGTGCCAATGAAAAAGTCCCGGGCCGACCGGCGCTGATCGGATACGGGAGTTGATGCTGGACTGCAGCTTTGTGGCTTCGTCGAACGACGACGTGCGGACGAGTGGGAACCGCGCAAGTGGTAGGGCCGCTCCGACGGCCGAGGCCTCTAGGCGCATGCCCGCAAGGTAGGCGGGATTCGCCAACAGGGCAAAGACCGTGTGCGCAAAACGGATAGCGGCACTGCGCACGATGGATAGACGCCCTCGATCGCCAGAGGCAAGGTGACCAGCACATGCTGGGACAAAGACGTGTGGGGGAGGAGGCCAGGCCCAGTACCGATGCGCATGGTTGCCCTGGATGCCCGCACGGGCCGGCCATCGTCGGGTCCGGTAATGGACTGGTGAAGGGACAAGGATTCGGCGCCGAAACATTCACATCCGGCGCGAGCCGGCTCTGACTGGATATGCCTGGTCAAGGACGCCTTGGAGACAAGGCAAACGTGCCGGCCGACGCCCACGGGTGTCCTGGCTGCCCTCACCCAGGGACCGGCCCTTCGGTGGCGGGGTCGGCGAACGTGCTTGTCAACGGCCGTCCGGCTTTGCGGGCCAACGACACCGGCATCCATGCCGCGTGTTGCGGGGCCAACACCTGGCGCGCCAAGGCTGGTAGCAGCAGCGTCTTCATCAACGGCAAACCTGCGTTTCGACTGAACGATCCGACGGTTCATTGCGGCGGTATGGGCCGGCTCATCGAGGGTTCCGTCGACGTCATCGTCGGTGACGTCGCGTCGTCTGGCGCCAGTATCACCAGGGCAGCGAGGCCAGCGTCGAACGCAGCAACCACGAGTGCCACCGTCGCCCAAGACGAGACTGGCGCCAGCCAAGCCTCCGCGCGCCAGTCCGGCGGCCCCGCGTCGACCGCGGCTACCCGGGCTTCGTCGCCGCCCCCGGCGGCTCCACGAGCGCCCGTGGCGGCTCCACAGCTCGGGCCGGTCCACGCTGTCACCTGGGTGGAGATCGTGCTTGTCGGCGAGGACGACAAGCCCATCCCGGGTGAGCGATACCGCATCGTGCCGCCCGACGGCATCGTCCGCACCGGAAACCTCAACAGCGAGGGGCGCGCACGCATCCTGGGTCTCGAGCCCGGTAGCTGTTCGGTGAGCTTTCCTGCTCTCGACCCCGACGCCTGGGAGCCCATATGAAACGCGGACGTCCTTCGTGGCAAAACGTGCCCCAACAACCAGCCGAGGTTGCGTTCAACAGCCTGAACACCCTCCTCAAGCCTTCGCGCCTCTACGCGATGTTGGCCTCGATGGAGGTGGTCACCGACGACGACGGGGGCAGCATGGCCTTCCAGTTCGGGTGTGTGAGTGCCGCCTGGATGGACCGCTTCTGGGATTGGCTCGGGACGTTTGCCGACGGGCGCGTCGTCCGGTCCCGGTCCGCGGCGCAACCGTTCGACGTGTTGTTTCCCAGCCTGTCTCCGGCCGATCTGCGTGCCTTTCAGGCAGTCTTCATCGTGTTCGCGGAAGCGACGATCGAGCTCGCAGCGCCCGTCAGCTACTACACGCTCACGCTCCCGCGGGGGAACATCTCGACCAACTGGCTCCTCCAGCACGGTCACATGTGGTTCGAGCTCGATCTCTATCCGCAGGTGGAAGAGATCGGCGACCTCTTGCCGGATCCCAACAACAACGATCCGTTGCGCCTGTACCCAGGTCAGGAGGAGGCGATGGGGGAAGATCATCGCGCCCCGGGCTTTTTCCGCGATCCCGTCGAGCGCATGGTGCGTCGCCTCGAGCCGGTGCCTGACCAGCGTCGGTCCCTCATCAACCAATGCGGGCTGCGCGCGCTGCACTTTCCACAGCCGCTGCGGGGCGGCGTGGCTCCACCTCCGCCTCTGGCACCCATCCTGGTGCCGCCCATGCCCGCACCCGCCGCCCCCGCGCCCAACCCAGTACCGCGCGGGCATGCGCCCGTGCCCATGCTGGTCGACGACGCGGAAGACTCCGACAGCGAAACTGCGGCGGGCTCTCCCAACGACAGCGATACGGAGCCCGGAGACTCCCACTACCGCAGCCTCTGGGACCGAGGCCTCGTGGCACTGGGCGACCTCGCCGAACGCGTTCGCGCTTGGCTCGCCGAGGTCGCCAGCGCCGTCGACGCTTGCGGGCCCGAGCTTGCCTGGGCGGGTGCGATGGGCCCCGGCGCGCAGCCGAACGCGACAGGAGATCGCCATGCCTACATTGGCGGCGCAGGGCAGCAAAACCCGATGGGCCCCGCCGGCCCACGGCAGCCATTCGTGGGATTTGTCGACGTGGGTCAAGGCAACATGAATGCGCTCTTCGACCACCACGGCCGTCTCACGGTGCTGTTCGACTGCGGAAAGGCGACCAAAGCCAACTACGAGCCGGCTGGAGGCATGACCTATCCGTGTCTGTGTCACCTGGAGCTCGTGGTGCTATCACACTGGGACAAGGACCATATTCAGTTCGGCATGACGCTCGACGCCGCCATGCACGCACGCTGGGTGGCGCCGCAGCAGGACATGCATACGCCCGAGGTCAAGAACGTCATCTCCCGCGTGCTCACGGAGGGCGGCGAATTTTATCTGTACTGCGCCAGTGGACGGCCCGCCAACGTGGCCACCGACACCGGCGGCTCGCACATGCGCATGCCCTGGGGCTTCCTCGAGCGGTGCGACAATCCTGCCTATCCCAATCCCCTGACCTATGGCCCGGACCCGCGGAACAACTGCGGCATTACGATGCATGTCTGCGTGGCGGAAGCAGCGCACAGCGTCGCGCAAGCCCTGCCTGCACAGGCTCCCGCACGCCTGGCCGCCGCTGAGCCTGGCCTGTTTCCGCTGGTGCTGCCCGCGATGGGCGCCGTGGTTCGGCCCACGGGTCCCGGCGGCCTCGGCGTCCTCAACCCCGGCCTACGCAAGCCGGAAGGCCGTACGGCCCGCGCGGCAGTTGCCGCCGCAAAGACCTTGGTCGAGGGCTTGATCGAGCGCCGTATCGCCGTCGCTGCGCCCGGCCTCGGCGCGCCTGTCCGTGTGGCCATGGCGGAGGCTGCCGCGCGCCTGGCGCTGCTCACTTTTCGCCTCCCCGTCGCAGCGCTGTCCGTCGGCGTGGCCGCCGCCGCGCTGCATCCGGCCGCGCTCGACGAGGTCGTCGACCATGCGGGGGCGGTCGTCGATTTGCCCCCAGCTGGCCGCGCCGCCGGCCTGGGTGCGATGGCAGCAGCGGCGGCCCGCAACGACCTCATCGCCGCGGCCGGCGCGCTGACGCCGGCGGGATACGCCGTCGACGACGTCGCCGCTTGGCTGGCAGGGCTCGCAACTGCCGCACACGGCGCAGGCCTGCGAGCCGCCGTGGCCGCGGCTCTTTCGTACAGCCATGCCGGTGCGTTGTCGGTGGCCGCCATCGTCGGTGCGGCGGTGCATGCCTTGCCGGCCATCGAGGCCGCCCAGATCGCCCAGGCAGCCTACCAAGCGGCAAAGCATGCTCACCCCGACCTGCGACAACACGCAGCGGCGGCCGCCGCCGGCGCTGCTACCGTCGCTGCAGCCCATTGGGACGTGCTCGCACTCCATGCCCCGTTCGCGGTGGCCAACCCGGCCGCCCGGATTGGCGCGGTCGCCGGCATCCTCAACGCAACCGCGCGCGGCCATCTCGCGGCCACGGCTGCCTTGGCGACCGGGCCCGCGCCCGTGGCAGCGGTGGCCGCTGCGGCTCCCGTCGCAGGCAATGCGGGACGAGTCACTGCCGTCACCGTGGCTACCGCCGCAGCCATCACCGTGGTGGCCGCAGAAGAGCAGGCGCAGCTGCCGCAAGCCCCCGTCACGGCAACGCAGCTCCTCACCGGTATGCGCGCCACCATGGTCGAACTCCTGGCGGGGTTTGGTCCTGCAGGCACGATCGCCGAGGTCACGGAAGCCCTGCTGCTTGCCGGCGCCGGCACCCGTGCTTTGGCCGCAGCCGCTGGGGCCGCAGCGACGGCGGCCGCCACGCCCACCCTGATTCACGACATCGTGACCGATGTCGTGGCGGAGCTGGCGGTTCCAAACACGACCGCCGTGGTCGAGCTGCAAGCTTCCGCCGCTATTGCCGCTGGCGCCCCCGTCGATGAAGACGCCTGCGACCTCGTAGGACATAGTGTCGCCGCCGTCGCCCACGCAGAAGAAGCAGTGTGGCTGGCGGTGGCCATGGCGGAGGCAGCCCGCCAATTGATCCCTCGCATCGCGTTTCCAGTGGACGATGCTGCGCCGATTCGGGAGGCGGAGGGCCGCCAAGCGGTGGTCGCCGCCGTCGACGCCACCACGCCGGCGGCCTATGGCCACGGCGCGGTCCTCGCTGAAGCAGCCTTTGTCGCGCTGTGGCTCTCGCGCGAGGAGGCATCGCGAGTGCTCGTCGCTGCGGTGGGTGCGGTCGCAGCGGCGGTGTCGGGCGGATTCATCCCCACGGTGGCAGAAGCCGCGCAGACCGCCTGTCAGGCGCATGGTGCGGTGCGCGCGGCCCTTGGCGGTGTGCCCATTGGCACGTCGACTGCCGGGCTTCCCGCAGCGCTCGACCATGGGCTCCAGCAATCGGTGGCAGCAGCCATGGGTGCGGGTGATTTGAAAGCCTTTGTGGGAGCCCTGGTCGCAATCGCTCCTTTCAACGCCGATCCGGTGGCCGCGCGCGCGGTGAGAGCAGCGATCTACGGCGCCGCTGCAAGTCTCGACATCCTCGAAAAACTTCCACCCGTCGGCCGGGCCGGCAGCGCGCGGGCGGTTGCTGCCGCCACCGCAGCCCTCACGCCGCTGGCAACTGCGGCCGCAGTGTGCGCGACGACGGTCACGGTCGCGTTCACCAACCCCATGAGTCTCTCAGCCACTTTGGCGACAGCGGCGGGAGGTGCGGTCCTTGCCCCGGCGCAACAGCAGGCCATCATCCGCGAAGCGGCCGAGCTCGTCGGCACCAACGGCCTCACCCTGGCCAACGGAGCCCCTACGACCGTGGTCGGGCTGGACGCGCTCGCGGGCCTCGCGGCCGCGGCACCAGCAGCGGACGCAGCTGCGCAAGTATCCGCAGATGCAGGTGTGTCTGCGGTGATGGACGGCACCACCGGCGTGCAGCTCGGGGTGCCGGCCAGCCTCGCCGCCTGTCTCGCCGTCCGAGCTTTGATGGGCGGCACGGTCACCCGCGCTGCCCGTCATGTGGAGGCACGTCGAGCCACCGCTGACGCCATCCTCGCCGTCAGCAGCGTGACGCCGGCGCATGCCGACGCCATCGCGGAAGCAGCCGTCAGCGTGCTCGAGGAGATCGAGCGGCCGGGCGATCGCGGTCGCTTTCACGCGACGGCGGCAGGTGCCGTGGCGCTCGTGCCAGCGACGACGATTGCCGAAGCGCACCTGGCGGCCAAGGCCGCGATCTACTCGGTCGCGCGATTTGCGCGCGTCGCTGACTATGTCGCCGAGCTGCCGGCAGCGCTCGGGGCCGCGATCACCGCGTTGGCGCCGCTCGGAGCCATCGCCGACCAGCCGCTGGTCGCGCTGGCCAACGTGCGCGCCAGCGCGGCGCTCGCGGGCCAGGCCGCAGCCAGCTCCGCCACCAGTGCGGCAGTGGTGGGCTCGCTTGCCGCCATGGCCCTCCTCTACCCGGGCATGACCCACGCTCCGGCCGTGCTGGCAACACGCGCGGCGCTCGTCGCGTCACCGGTTCCCAATCTGACTCCGAGCCTGGTGGTCTCGGCGATCGCCCCACCTTTGCCTCTTCCGCTCGAGGGCAGTGCCCCCTTTGACCGCGACAACGAGCGCTTCGTGCTGCTCACCGGCGATGCAAACTATCGCTACATTCCCGCGCAGCAACATCCCACGACGGCACCAACCATGACGGGCCCACCGACGGTGGTTGGGCTCGCGGCAACGCACCACGGCTCCAAGCTCGTGGGCGATGACCTCCTCGTTCGCGAGTACATTCCCTGGGCTCCAGGCAGCAAGCCAAGTCGCGCCTGTGCGGCGGCAGTGGCTGCAGAGGCCAGGCCAGGCCCGACCGCGGACCGACGGATCGTCGCTGCGGTGGCCGCATTGGCCGCGCCCAGCGTTGCTGCCAACATCATCGCAGCGATCGCTCATGCCGCGCTGGATGTGGCGATGGCCGCACCTGCGCAGGGACTGCGGGCCATCGTCGCTGCGGCCGGTGCCGCCGGGCTGGCGGCCCAGGCGGCGCTGCCACTGTTGGTGACGGATATCGTCAACCACGCCGACGCCGCCGTGGCTGCAAATGGCGCCAACCTGAACGCGGCCACCGTCGGCACCAACCCTGCGGCGGCGCAGGCGGCGTTGCGACTGATCGGAGCCGTCGCCGCCAACACTGCGAATGCACCGGCAGCGGCCGTCCCGCTGGCAGCGGCGGCGGCGGGCCCACTTCTGGCGCCGGCGGTCCAAGCAGCCACCCTGGCGGCAGCGGCGCTCGCGGCATTCGCGGCCCCGGCGGCCGCGGACGTGACGGCCGCGCGAAATGGCGTCGAATCCGCCTTGCGCGCCGGCCCGCTCGCAGAGCCCATCGTGACGGTCCTGTCCGCTGCGATCGGCGTCGACGTCGGTGGCGCCATCATCCAAGCTGCACGTGGTCGAAAGCTCGTCGTGGAGATGATCGAGGCCCTCCGGGGACTACAGCCAGCGTTCAACGCGACGCTCACCGCCGCCATCCCTGGCGCCACCTACGCCGCGCTGCGTGCGAGCGCACAGACCGCGGTGGCGGCCATTCCAGGTGCGACGTATACCGCGCTCAACCAGGCGCTCAACGTGATCGGGCCCGTGCGTGTTCCTTTTGGCAACGTTCCCGCGCTCGTCGCCGGAGCGCTTGGTGTGTCGGTCTTGGCGATCTTGGAAGCGCAGGTGAACGGCGCCCGTTTCATGGCCAGGCCTGCCACCGTGATCGCCGCACACCGGGAAACGGCTGCCGTCTTGGCCGGCCTCGGTACGGCCAATCTCGTGGTTCATGTGTTGGCGGTGCAAGAGTCGTCGCGGTCCGCGGGGCTCGGTGCGGTAGCCGGTGGCCCCGGTGGCGCGACAGCGCACTATCCAGAGGCAGCAGCGACGAAGATTGCCTATGCATACGGCCACAGCCGCGTGTCCGGACGACATGATTACACCCAGGCTTACGATGGGCATCCCAACCAGCTCGCCATCGACATGTACGAGTCCCGCGGCTGGACCCACCGGCTCAACGCCAATGCGGAGGCGGACGACAGCCGCCAGCCGTCCACGGGCAAGAACGGCTGGTGCGCGGTCGGCTGGGAGGATGTGCCCGGAGAATATCGAGGCCCGCTGCGGAGCGGTGAGACCGGAGACGGACTTCCGGCGTGGGAGCGCGAGATCAGCGCCTGCCTCACGTGTGGTAGCGACCAGGACGATTTCATAGGCTGAGGGGAGACATGAGCCGCAAACATGTGGTGCAGGCCGGCGACGGAATCGACATGCTCGCCGAGCGTTACGGCTGGTCGGCCGACGCGTTGTGGGACGAGCCCGAAAACCGCGCGCTCCGCGACCAGCGTCCCAACCGCAACACGCTTCTTCCCGGTGACGTGGTCACCATCCCCGAGCGCGAGGCCAAAACCGTCTCGGTCGCCACGGGCGCTGTTCATCGATTTCGCCGCAAGGGTGTGCCATGGAAGCTCCGCGTGCGGCTGGCCGACTCGCTCGGCCCGAGGGGCGCGTTGCCATACCGGCTGGAGCTCGATCAAGGCACCGAGCTGAAAGGGACCACCTCCGACCAAGGTGAGCTAGAGCACTGGATGCCGCTCGACGCAAAAGAAGGCGTTCTCCATATCGACGGAGATCAAATCCTGCTGAAGCTATCCAATCTTGGACCGAGCAACTCGATACCCGGTGCTCGCGCGCGCCTCGTGAACCTCGGGTTCCTGGACGCTACCGCTCCCCCCGACGCAGTCCCAACGGCGCTGGCAGGGTTTCAGCGTCGCCACGAGCTCGAAGCCACAGGAGAGCTCGACAAACCGACGGTGGCGAAGCTGGAGGAAGAACACGGTTGCTAGCCAATATTTGGCGTCGCCAGCCTCCTCCTCGACGCGAGGTTCCGCTGTACTGATCATCATGCTCAACGTGGTGCTTGTGCTCCCCTGCTTGAGAGCCGCGCCTAGTGCTTGTGCTTCTTGGGCGTGGCGTCGTCGGTTGCTTTGAGATCGGCGCGGCGGTTCTTGGCCCAGCAAGCCTCATCGTGCTCGGCACACAGCGGGTTCTCTTTGCCGTAGCTGACGGTGCTGAGTTGCGCGGGCGAGGAGCCAAGGGCCTGGAGATACTTGGAGACCACAGTGGCTCGCCGATCGCCGAGTGCCAGGTTGTATTCTTCGGTGCCGCGCTCGTCAGCGTTGCCAGCCACCGAGACATGCAGGTGGTGGTCGGCCTTCAGACACCGCCCAGCTCGCTCCAGGGCCGGCTTGTCGTTGGGGTCGAGCTCCGAGGCATTGAGCGCGAAGTGGACCTGCACCTGGCTGCACTCGGCGAGGCCCGCCGAGACGTCGACGCACTTGCCGCGAATGCAGAGCTGGCTGGGCGTGCAGTCGAGGTCGTTGTTGCACGTCGCCTCACGCGACGCGGCAGGTGTCGACGTCGGTGCAGTCGCTTTGCTGGCCGGTGTGGTCTCTTTCTTTTCTTCAGCATGGTGGGCGCAGCCAGCAAGCAACACAAACAGACAAATGGGATGGGTCTTCATCACGGCTCCTCCGTTCGAATAGCGACTCGAGGTAGCAAGCGGCGTGCCGTGACGGCGTACGCTCAGTCGCTCTCGCCAAGTCGCTTGGCCAGCGTTTGGCGGGTGATGCCGAGGTGCTCGGCCGCGCGGACTTTGTTGCCGCCGGTGAGCTCGAGGACCTTGCGCATGTAGCGGCGCTCGATCTCCTCGAGCGTCGGCAAGTCCTCGTGCCCCAAGATCTCGGGGATGGGATTGACGGCTTGTGCCACCAGCTCCGGCGGTAGGTGCTGGAGCTCCAGCCGCTCGGAGTCGTTCATGAGCACGGCGCGCTGCAGGACCGACTTGAGCTCGCGCACGTTGCCCGGCCAGCGCCAGGCGGCGAGGGCGATCGCCGCATCTTCGGAGATGCTGGTGAAGCGGCGTCGGAACCGCTGCGTGTACATCCGCAAGAAATGCGCTGCCAGCGGAGCGACATCGGCGGCCCGGGCGCGCAGCGGTGGCACTTGCAGGGTTAGCGAGCTGAGCCGAAAGTACAGATCGGCCCGAAACCGTCCGGCCGCCACCAGCGACGGCAAGTCGCGGTTGGTTGCCGCCACCACCCGCAGATCTACGGTGCGCGTGGCGGTGGCCCCCAGCCGCCGAAAGCTGAACGACTCCAGAAACGTCAGCAGCTTGGCCTGGGCGGTCGCAGACAGCTCGCCGATTTCGTCCAAGAAAAGGGTCCCGCCATCAGCCACCTCGACCAGACCAAGCTTACGCTCCCGCGCGTCGGAGAAGGCGCCGCGCTCGTGCCCAAACAGCTCGCTCTCCACCAGCGAATCCGGTACGGCGGCGACGTTGAGCTCGACGAATGGGCCGCCCGGGCGGCCGGAGTGGTAATGGATGCGGCGCGCTACCAGGGCCTTGCCGCTGCCTGTCTCACCGACGACCAACACCACGGGAATCGGCTGTCCGGCCAGCATCCCGAGCTCGTGCTCGAGGCGCGCCATGGCGGCGGAGTTGAGGGCGACCGCGGCTTCATCGGTGCGTGAGCGCTCGCGGGCGTCGGTGTATTCGACGCGCCGCTCGAGGCGCCCAGAGCGCACGGCATTGGCGGCAGTGGCCATGAGCTCCTCGAGCTCGAAGGGCTTGCGCACAAAGTCATATGCGCCGAGCTTCATCGCCTCCACCGCCGTTTCAACACTGGCGTGGGCGGTGATCACCACGGTCTTGGTCTCGGGCGACTCCGCGGCGATGCGGCGGACGAGCTCGAGGCCACTGCCGTCCGGCAGCTTCAGATCGATGATCGCGAGCTCGAAATGTTGCTTGCCCAATGTCGCCGTGGCCTCGGCGACTGAGCCCGCGACCTCGGTCGTGTAGCCGGCAAACGCCTTCCGCAGCGACGCCCGAATGAGCGGCTCGTCGTCGACAATGAGCAAGCCCGGCTTCACCCTTTACCCATGGGCAACCAAACCAAAAACGACGTGCCGCGCGCGGGCGCGTTGGAGCGGGCCTCGATGCGCCCGCCGTGCGCGATGGCGATGTTTTGCGACAGCGCCAAGCCGAGCCCATGCCCGTCCGGCTTGGTGGTGACGAACGGCGTGAACAGCCTGGCGGCCACCTCGACGTCGAGGCCAGGACCGTCGTCGCTGACGGTAATGACCTGGGACTTGCCATCGTCGCGCGCGCTCACCCGCACCGTGCCCCCCGACGGCATGGCCTGGATGGCGTTGACGGTGAGATTGATCAAGACTTGTAAGAGCAGCTCCGGATCGGCCTCCACCGCGCCAGGATGCGTGCCGGGCTCGAAGTGTACGTGGTTGCACATCTGATCGGCGCTCGTGCTCTGTCCCACGCGGGCGAACAGTGCGCCGAGGTCGCAGCGCTGGATGCGAGGCAATAGCGGCCGCGAGAAGGACATGAGTCGGCGTGCCATCGTCTCTACGCGCCGGATCTCACCGTCGACGGCAGCGGCGGTCTCAGCTACTTCCGGAATAGGGTGCGACCGCGCCAGCAACTGCACCGCAGTCTTGATGCCGGTGAGCGGATTGAGGACCTCGTGCGCCACGGCAGCCGCCATCTCACCCAGAGCCGACATCTTCTCCGCCTGCAGCAGCCTGCCCCGCTGCTCGGCCAGCTGCGCCGACGACTCCTCGATACGCCGCGCGAGCGTCGTCACATGCTGGGACAAGGCCTCGAACTCGTCGTCGCTCTGCACTGCGACGCGCGCCCCTCCGGCGGCGGATTCGGCGCGTAGCACGAGCTCGTACAGCGGCCGCGCCACCTGGCGCGCGAGCAGATATCCCACCGCGGTTGCGAACAACACCGACAGGAGCAGCGCCACGGCCAGGCCCACCAGCGCGCGGTTCCATGCCCGTTCCGTCTGCGCCAGCCTGGCCCGAACCTCGTCGCCGCGGACGCGCAGGAGCTCGCCGGCGAGTTGCCGCAGCCGGGCCACACGCTCGGTGCACGCAACCAAGAGCAAGACCGCCTTGTCCCGATCCCCCGCCCTGAAGGTCGCAATCGACGTGGTTCGTTCAGTATCGTAGCGTCCGTATTCTGCCGCCAGCGCAGCGGTCAGGCTCGATGCAAGTGGGGTGTGCGCGTCGTGCATCACCGTCGCCAACCACCCGTCGACCGCTGGCTGTGAGCGCCTCAGCTCGTCGAGCCAATGCAGGTCGCCAGTGAGGAAGTATTCGGCGACAAACCCTTTTTGGTAGAGCAACCCCTGGAGCTCGCTCGCATCGCGCAGCGCCGCCAGATCGGCTTGCGCAGCATCCACGGCGCCGCGATGGTTGGCCGCGACGGTGTGCAACGCCACCATGGCGGCCACGAGCGGCGCGGCAACCATCAGCGTGGATGTCGCCAGCGTCACCCATCGCAGTCGTCGCCGTCGGACATTCATGCCGTGTCGAACTATGGAGTTAGACGTGTGCACGGTCAAATGCCATCACAGCAACCGCCATGCCATTGGGGGCCAGCTCCTGGGGCGTCGCCGGTGTCAAAAGATCGAACACTGGTATTCAGATTGTTAGGAAAACGTACACAGGTCGGTTCTCGCCCCCGAGCCAGGAGCATTGGACGCAGAACTGCAACTGGGGATCGACGGTAAGGCGAGCGAGGGCCGGCGTGGAAACCGAAACAGGCAAGCGATGCAATGACAGCGTACCCAAGTGGCCACGCATTGCACGGGCTCGGGCGGCGCTGGTCGCCTTGCGCGCGTCCACACGGACGCTCATTCGGAAGCTGCAGCCCCGGAACGAATCGCAGCATCTGTTTGCGCTGACACTGGTGGTAGGCGTGGTGTGCGGCCTCGTCGCCGTTGCGTTCCATCTCGCCTTGCGTGCGGCCGAGAAGCTGCTGATCGAACGCGCGCTCCACGCCCCGGGCTGGAGTTGGATGGTGTGGACGGTGGTGACACCGACCCTGGGGGGCCTCGCCGCCGGCGCTGCGCTGACCTGGATTGTGCCGGGTGCCCGCGGCTCGGGAATCCCACAGGTCAAACAGGCCTTTGCGATCGAGGGTGGTCGCATCCGGTTCCGCGATGCGTTTGGTAAGTTCATCCTGGCGGTGCTGCAGATCGGGTCAGGCGCATCTCTCGGCCGCGAAGGACCCACGGTGCAGATCTGCGCCGGCGCCGCCAGTGCGCTCGCCCGCGCCACGTCGCTGCCGCCCCGCAACATGCGGCGGCTCACGCCGGTCGGGGTGGCCGCCGGGATCGCCGCAGCGTTCAACGCGCCCATCGCCGCGGTCACGTTCACCATCGAAGAAATCGTCGGCGCACTCGACCACACCGTGCTGTCGGGTGTGGTCGTGGCGGCGGCGCTGGCCGCAGTGATCGAGCGCAGCATTCTCGGCGTACACCCCGTGATCGAGGTCGCGCAGGTGTACGGGCTGGATCACCCGTCATCGCTGGCGCTGTTCGCTTTGCTCGGCGTCACCGCTGCCGTCGTCTCTGTGGTCTTCACCGACGCGCTCTTGCTCCTGCGGATCCGCTTCCGAAAGCTCAAGGCCATTCCTGGCTGGACTCAGCCGGCCGTCGGCGGCCTGGTCACGGGCATCCTGGCCGTCGTCGCGCTGCACTTCTTCGGCACCAACGGCGTTACCGGTGGCGGCTATGAGACCTTGGGACGGGCGCTGGCAGGTGCTCTGGGGATCAAAGTCTTGCTGGCACTCGGTGCTCTCAAAGTCGTCGCGACCACGTTCTCCTATTCCAGTGGAGGCGCCGGCGGCATCTTCGCACCGTCCCTGTTCATCGGCGCCATGCTGGGTGGCGCGATCGGCTATCTCGACGTAAACCTTTTCCACCACGAGAGCCGACAGCTGGGCGCCTTCGCGCTCGTCGGAATGGGCGCGGTGTTCGCTGGCGTGATTCGTGCACCTATCACGTCGGTGCTGATCATCTTCGAGATGACAGGGAGCTACGGGCTGGTGTTGCCGCTGATGCTGGCCAACATGACCGCGTATGGTCTCGCACGGCGCTGGCGACCAGTGCCCATCTACGAGGCCCTCCTGGCTCAAGACGGTGTGGTGCTTCCGCACGCAATCGTCCCTGGGCACGCAGTGGAGCCGCTGCGCGTTCCGGCGGCCGACCGCGTTTTGTCCGAGCTCACGGCTCGCGGCTTGATGTCGGCGGTGAAGGTCGTCGACGGCGCCAGCCGGCTCGGCGAGCTCACGGCGATGCTCGGAGACACTGAGTCGAGCGCGCTTCTGCTTCGCGAGCATGAGAACAGGTTCAGTGTCCTCATCCCCGAGCACCTCGTCGAGTTCGCTCGCGACGAACACATGCAAACAATCTTGGTCGCCGCCGACCTGGCGTGTTTCGCCCCAACAATCGACCCGGACGAAGACTTGTTCCGGGTGGCCCGAGCGATGGCCGATTCGGGTGCCAACGCGGTCGTGGTCATTGACCGACAGACCCTCGCTCCGCTGGGCATCGTGACCAAAGCCAGGGTCGGGCTCGCACTGCTCGACTGGCACGCCAGCCAGCCCGTGCCGGAGAAGCCGGTTTCGTCCGCCGGAGACAGAGGGGTGCCGAATTGATGCGCGTCACACTCATCTGGCTTGGCGTGATGGGCCTCGCCGGCACGGCAGCGGCGACGCCGGACGCCGCACCCTATTGTGTCGGTGACTACGCCGACGATTTTTCGATCATGCCTCCCAAAGTGCGAGACCTCGATCACAAGGCCGCGCCATTTTCCCACTGCGTCCGCAACACGGCGACGTACGAATGCTTGTCCTATGCGTCCGACGGAACCGTGCGCAAGAAGCGCCGCAACATCGTCTTTCATGGCACCGGCTTCGCCTACCGACAGGACGGCGGCGACACGCTGCTTCTCACCAACGAGCACGTGTCCTCCTGGCCGCTGGTCACTGACGACGAGCACCGCATCGAAGGCGTCCCCTCCGGCTGCAAGCGCCTCTCGGAAACGATCAAGTTGGTCGACGGCGAGTCCGATGACTTCGCCGCCGACGACATCCCGGTGGTGCGCGTCGTCGACGATCCTCGACTCGACGCCGCCATTCTCAAGGCAGTGGGCCGCAAGCTGGACGTGATGCCATGGCGGATCGGACGAGCGAGCGTGCTTCGACCGCTCAACGCCGTTGAGGTTCGCGGCTTTCCGCTCGGCGCGTTTCGCGCGACCAGCCTCGGGAAAGTCATCTCGGCGTCGGATCGCGACCAGGAGAAGGATTGGGATCACGTCGACTTCGTGATCGACGCGCTGCTGTCGTCGGGAAACTCTGGCTCTCCCGTGCTGGCGGTTTCCTGCAGCACGGGCGAGCTCGAGCTGGTTGGGATGTTCCATGCCGGTTACATCGGCGGCAGCGCGCTCAATGTGGTGGTCGGGATCGAGCAACTGCAAGAGCTCATGGCGACCCTCAAGCGTACGCGTCCGGCGCGCCTTGTCAGCAGTGACGAGGTGTTGGTCACGCGCGACTCGTTGTCGCAGCTTGCGGCGCAGCCGGGCCTCTTCTTTCCTTTTGGGCCGCTGACGGCGGCGACATTTCGGCGGAGCAACGGATCCCTTCTGTTTGTCGTGTTTGGCCGGGAATTTCCGGTGCGATCGGAGCCTGTCCTCGTATTGGAGGACAGCGGCGGTTCCGTTCCGGCCATGGTTCTGGGACGGGCCTGGGTCGGGGAGTCGTCTTCGTCCGGCTTGCGCGAGCTGCGAGTCCAGGGCGCGGAGCCCGAGCTGCACACCGTGCTCGACCGACTGTTTCAGGCGCTCGAACGCGCTGCCAAGCGCGCCGTCGAGGTTCGTCAGGCCGAGGCCGCTCGCGAGTCGTCGCCCGACGGGGCACGCCAGATGACGAGAGCGGTCAAGGCGTTGCGGCGCGAGTCAAGTGCCAACCGAGACCTGGCTCAGGAGCTCGTCGATCTGGATGGACGCTGGCAGCCAATGGGCGCGCCGGTGCCACTCGCCAGAATCCTCGACTCGGCGCCGACCACGTCCGCCGATCGAGCGACCAAGCACCCGGCCTCTGTTTCCGCTGCGCAGTCTGTGTCGACTGTCAGATGACGCCCGCCGAATCCACCGCTGCCGAATCGACAGTCGATGCGCGCCAGCGTGTGCTGAAGCTGCTCAAGCTTTACGGCTGGAACGCGACCTCGTTTCAGATTCTCGAGCCTGGTTTTCGTTACTGGTTCGACGGCCCTGATGCCTGCGTGGCCTACGTTGAAGTCGGTCGGGCGTGGATCGCCGCCGGCTCCCCCGTCGCATCACGAGACCGCATTGGCGAGGTCACGCAGCGCTTCTTGGCTGCGGCGCACGCGGTGGGACGGCGCGCATCGTTCTTTGCTGCGGCGGCGCGCATGAGGGAAGCCGGCGTGCTCGACACGTTGCATATCGGCGAGCAGCCTGTCTGGAATCCCCGCCACTGGGTGCACATGTCGGCCAGCCATCCCAACATGAGGCAGCAGCTGCGCCGCGCCCAGGCCAAAGGCGTCACGGTGCGTCTGCTCTCTGTCGACGAGGTACGGTCCCCGGACGCACCTATGCGCCGCGAGCTCGATACGCTCATTGAGCGCTGGTTACATGCGCGGGTATTGCCGCCGATGGGATTTCTGGTCAGTGTCCAGCCCTTCGCACTGTGCGACGAGCGGAGGTACTGGGTCGCCGAGCACGCTGGCCGGCTGGTGGGTTTCCTGGCTGCGGCACCGGTGTATTCACGCGGTGGTTGGCTGTTCGAGAATTTCCTGCGCGATCCGACTGCACCGAACGGAACCACCGAGCTCTTGATCGACGCCGGCATGCGCAACGTCGCCGCCGAAGGTTGCACCTATGCCACCCTGGGGCTATCGCCACTCGCTGGAGTTGGCTCGAAGCGGCTCAGGCTTGCTCGCCGCATGGGTGCGGCGCTCTACGACTTTGGTGGTCTGGCGGCCTTCAAGGCCAAGCTGCGGCCGCATGGCTGGGAGCGGATCTACCTTGGCCATGCCCCTGGTAGCTCCGGCAACCTCGCGCTCTACGACGCCCTGGCGGCGTTCGCAAACGGCAGCTTCGTCCGCTTTGGTGGCACGACGCTGCTGCGCGGGCCCGCCGTCGTGGTTCGGCTGCTGGCCGCACTGCTGGTTCCCTGGACGGTCGTCTTGGCGTCGGCAGGACCGCGTTGGTTCCCTGCACCATGGGTGCAGCAGAGCTGGATCGCCTTCGATGTCTCGCTCATCGTTGCGCTGTTTGCGCTCGCGTTTCGGTGGCGCGACTGGTTGGCGACCGTGCTGGCCCTCGCTATCAGCGCCGACGCGGCGGTCACGTTCGCGCAGGTCGTGGCCTGGGACGCCGGGCGGGTACGCGGTGCGCTTGGAGCTCTGATGCTGGTGATCTCGGTGTGCGGACCGCTTCTCGCGTCCGTCGTTTTGTGGGGCGCGCTCGGCCACCGGCAGCGACGGCCAGAGCTGCCGGCATCTGCCACGCCGGGGCACTGAGTTCCTCTGGATTTGCGCAGGCCAGTGAGGTTGGGCTGAGCGCATCGGGATCGCGGCGATTCTGCGCACGAGCAGACCCGACCGATGGTGATGATGAGCACAACCGGGAGCCGAGCAGACCCGACAGCGTCAGCAACGGCGCGACGCGCGCGGTCACTCCGCCTTTGCCACGTGCACCTCTCTCCGGCTGGATATCGCGGTTTGAATTCATTCAAACCTACGGGCTGAGGTTGCTCCAGTGGTACAAAGGCCAGAGCGCCTTGGTCCAGGCGACGACCTTGTCCATCGTCGGCTGGGTGAGCGCCTTGGCATTGTGCATGCTGGCCAGCTTCAGGTAATAGCAGTTTGCGTAGCGAGAGTCGTGGCATTCCTGGGCGATCACGTCCGGCAGATACACGCTGGCCAGCGCAGCGTCGAGATTGGCCTGGTTGGGTGCGGTGTTGGCGTCGTCGAGGCGCAGTCCGTCCTGTATCGAGCCATCGTTGAGCTTGCGCGGCCAGCTGCCCAGGGTGAAGCGACCGACGACGTCGAGAAACGACTGCGCCAACACCTCGTTGAGTTGTACTGTTTCGGCCGGCGTGATGGAGCCGGTACCGCCCAGTGTCCCAAAGGCGTCATGGATATGTCCCATGGGCCAATCAAAGTCGGTCTGGAGCGAATTGGCCGGAATAGCCTGCAACATGAACTGTACGCCCCAAAACGCGCGATAGTTTTCCCATGGGAAGAAGTCGGTGCCGAGGCGGTCAGGGCGGGCAAAGATGTGCGGCACCTGATAGTTCCAGTCCACCGGCCCCGTCGTGGACATGGCCTGATATCCTCCGTTGAGGATCTGCTGCAGCGAATACCAGGAGGTCGACCAAAAATCGCCAACGGCTGTGCCGTCGAAGTCGATCTGTTTTTCCGGATATCCCGGTCCGCTGAAGTGCGGTGCAATCTCGAACATATCGCGATTGTCAGTGGGCCAAACTCGCTGCCCCTTGGGCGGTGTGTAGGCGAAGTAGGACTGTGAGAGACCCTCGATCTGTTCGAGAGAGAACGTATTGAAAACCTCCCATTTTCGCATATTGCGATACAGCCCAAACGCGGTCATGTAGTTGGCGGCCACGAGGGCGTCGGCGTTGGTCGTGGCGCTCTTCCAGTTGAGGCCGTTCTTGTTCTTGAACGTCAGCGACGGAAAGCCAGACGAGAACTGATATAGAGTGAAGTTATTGGGCTGGCTGATGGTGTGTGTCGCTGGGTTGGAGTAGATAAACATATCGCGATTGGTCTCGAGCGCAGTGCGGATCTGCGTATACAGCTTGTACCAATCGCTACCGATCAGTGCCTGCGGGTCGGTGGTCATATCCTCCGGCGCAATGCGCGGAAGCCAAGAATTCCAATCCGGATATTGAAACGCCTGCGGCATTTCGCGAGGATTCAGATATCCGTTGCCGCCGAGTAGCGGCAGCGCCGCGCCGCCCGGAGAGGGACTGGTAGCGACGGTGTTGGTGCCGGTCGGAAACAGGTAGTCCTTCATTTGATGGTCGTCATCGAGCACCGCATCGAGTCCGGCCCCAGCGGCCCAGAGTTGCACCGGTTTGGCGTCGAGACCGGGGCCCGGCTGATAGGGCGGGTTCCACGGCCGGCCGAGTGCGGACATCTTGGTTCCGGCGGGCAACTGAAGATCCAGCGTGCGAATGAACGAGGCGATCTTGTCGCCCTGCTCGGCGGTCAAGCCATGGAACTGCGCCCGTCTTGAAATGGCATAGTTGCTGAAGTTGAAGTACGCTAGGTCTCGTCCGTCTACGGCGTGACAACTGCTGCACTTGGCGTTGAGCTCGGTAGAGTCGATCGGAGAGGCGGTCAGCGTCGCCGCGGTCCACAGCATCTTGCCCTCGGCGATCGATCCGGAGTCTGAGTAGGGCGGCTGCCAGCGATCAGGGTCGTCGTTGCTGAACAACGTCCGGTCGACGAGCGAGACGCCCTCCGGCGTGCGCACGTCCAGATCGAGCACGCGGTAGCCCATCGAGATCCCGTCCGATCCCTCGAATCGAAAGTCGACGGTGGTGCTCGGGGTCAGCGACGGACTCCCCAGCTCGGCCAGCGTGATGGTAAAGCGGATGGTGTGATACGTGCCACTCATACACCCACCAAACTGAGCGTCGGCCGCGACGCAATGTACGTTCGAGGAATCCACCGGGTACTGAAAGGCGCCTGCGGCCGGCGTGCCCCACGTGCTCCAGTTGACCACCTTCTGCGGCTTGACCTGCACCCAGTTTCCGCCGGCGAGCCGCACCGCCATCTTGGGTCCGCGGTCCTTGAAGGACCCATCCTCAAGCCATGTAGGCCGATGGACTTTGAGGTACAGCACCTCCGCCCGGTCGACGCTGGTCAAGACAAACGGCACCGATACCGAATGCCCTGCATCGCCAAAGACCTCGATCGGGAACACCACCGCAACCGCGCCCGACCCACCGTCGCTGCCTGTGCCAGCGCCGCCACTATCGCCGCCGACCGCACCGCCGTCGGTACCACCCACACCAACAGGGTCACCGCATGCGCCCCAGACAGCCGCAACGATCAGAATGCAACGGGAGATCATCATCGGTTCATCGTGCCAACACCGCCACGTGCAACCATTTCAAATTTGTTCAAACCGACTGGTCGGACCATCGACAAGCCGAGCCATGAACGACCAGCATCGCTCCGATCACTTCTGCTCCCGGTTGCGCGTCGACCGAACGTGCTCAGCTCCGAATCGCCAGCCGGTAGCGCGCGCTCGTGGGCGTAGCACCAAGAAAGGTGACGCGCGATTGAGGGTGCCTCGAGACGTCGACGACCGACTGGAACACGGCGACGTAGCCCTTGATGGATAGCGGATCCAGCAAGCCTGGTGGATAGGTCAGGGTGACCTCCATACCCTCTGGTGAAGCCTTCGCATCGCAGCGAACGCCCCGATGAAATACGCCCCAACGCATGGCCATACCGCTGAGGAGTTGCTCGGGTGTGAGCATGCTGACCAAGAAGCCGTAGATCTTGCCCGTATTGACGAGCTTCATGACGTCGTACCAGAAGACCTTGAACATCGTCTCGTTCATCGCGTACAGGTCGGCGATCGCAAGCGTACCCGCGCAATATTCGACCTCGCTGAGCCAATCCGAAGCCAGCGGTGGTTCGCGCAGGACCTTTGCGAGCTGTGGCGGCAACCCATCGAGGTTCCCTTTGACGGGGCGTGCCGCAAGCGCGAAGCGGAAGAGCGAAGCCTTTACTTGAAAATCGGGGTACGATCGGAGACCACGTGGTAGCGCTTGCAGGTAGGCCGTAACGCGTTCGAACTCTGCAGACACATACTAGGTATAGCAGCCTCGTCGATGGATACCACTTGGATTGCGGGTGGGTAGAACTCAAACGACAACTCCACCCCACGGCCATCGCAGGCGCGCTGCCGGACTCGCCAGATCAGCGAGTCGCTCCAAGGCGCGGGCGAGTCACGGCAATCGCGTAACCACAATTGACGGCTCGACGAGGTAGCCATCGTCGCGGCGGATCAGGATGTTGCGCAAGCCGAGGTCGCGCAGCATGCCGACCGCTGTGTACACGCGACGCGCAGCGGCGAGCGGACCTGCCTTTTCGCCTGGCCACCCAACGAGAAAGAGCCGTTCGATGGACAGGCCGCCCTCCGGCTCCACAAAGTGGAACGTGACCAGCTCGAGCAAGATGAGCCGCAGCGCACGCCGCCGCGTTAGGTCGATCTGCAGACCGCCGTCGGCCTCGAACCAGCGCCCTTGTTCGCCTACACGCAGCGTGATCGGGGCCGGCGCCGACGGCAGTACCACCGACACGCTATCTTGAACGCGGCGCTGACACTCCGCCAGGACCCGCACCACGCTCAACGAGGCGCCGGGATGCGGCTGGGCTATCGCACGCACCTCGATCAGTAGCGACTCGACAACTTCGAGCGCTCGCTGACGGGTTTCGTCGTCGCTGGCAGTCTCGGCGGCGCGGAGATGCAGGAATCCCTTTAGCAGAGCGAGCGCCGCCGTCACCCCCGGATCGCGCACCCGTTCGGCGTGGTCCTGCGCCGCGGCAAAGAGCTCCAGGGCCTCGTCGATGCGGCCGAGCATGGCCAGGGTGGCGGCGAGCCAGCCTCGGTAAAGCCCCAGGCGCCGATCGGCAGCGATCGACACCAGCCGCTCGGCATGCTCAAAGTGTGCACGCGCCATCTCAAGTTCGCCGCGGTAGAGGTGGAGGACGCCGAGGCGGGCCAGCGCCATCGCCTCGTGGCGGTGGGAGCCGAGCTGGTGCGCCAGCGCGAGAGCCGCATCGCAGTGCGCCCGCGCCTGCACGTCGTCGCCGAGCTCGAACGCGATTTGGCCGAGCGCGCTCAACGCGGCCGCCCGGTGTCGCCGGTCGTCTGCGTCATGCGACAGCGCCAAGGCCTCGGCAAACAGCTCGCGCGCCCGTTCCACGCGGCCGCGCTCATGGGTCCCCGACGCATACAGGATGAGCACGATCACTGCGCCGGTCGGTTGCTCGGTCTGTCGCGCCAGCCACAGGGCGCGCTCGAAGTGTTCGACCATCGCCGCGGCGTCGCCGCGCACCCAGGCCACGGTGCCGAGGAGGCTGCGCGCTTGTCCCTCCTCGGCGGGTGCACCGAGGGCTTGGGCGAGTGCGAGCGCCGTCTGGCCTTGGCGCGCCGCCTCGGTATCGTGCCCAAGCTGCCACTCGGCGACACCGGCCGCACAGCGGATCTGAGCCTCCAGCAAGCGGTCGTCAATCGGGCCGACTATCGCTAGCGCGCGATGCAGATCGACCAGCGACTCCTGGTAGCGAAAGCGCACCCGCGACACCTCACCGCGCAGCCGCAACGCGAGCGCCAGCGCACGCTGTGCCGCGTGGTCGTCTGTGAGCTGGTCGACGCTGGCGAGCGAGGCGTCGATGAGCGCAAGGTAGGCGTCGACCGAGCCGCTGTAGAGCAGATAGTGCCGCAGCCGTAGCAGCACCCCGACGCTCCGTGGCGGGTCGTGGGCGACGAGCCACGCGTGCGCCAGCGTCAGGTTGTGCACCTCGTCGGCCAAAAGCTCCTCCGCGGCGTTGCGGCACAGAGAGAGCATGTGCGCCGCGTGGCGGGCCTCGATGGTGTGACGGGTGCCGCCCAGGGTGAGCTTGGTGAGGGCATATTCGCGCAGGACGTCGAAGAGCCCAAGGCGGAGGCCGGCCTCATTGCCCTCGAAGACGCGCACCAGCGATTTGAGCCGCAAGCGCTCGATGAGCTCGACGGTCTCGACACCTTCGTAGCGCGACAGCACTGCCTCGGCCGACGCCAGCGTGAAGCCGCCGCGAAACACCGCTAGCTCGGCCAGCGCCGCCTGCTCCTGCGACGAAAGGAGCTCCCAAGACCAGTCGATGACACTGGTCATGGTGGACTGCCGCACGTCGACGTCGCGGCGCGTGGTGCGCAGCCAGGCGATGTGAGACGCCAGCCGATCCCGGAGCTCGGCCAAGCCGACGACCCCGGCGCGCGAGGCGGCCAACTCGACGGCCAGTGGGATGGCGTCGACCCGACGAACGATCTCGCCGACCAGCGCGCGCTCGTCCACCGACAGCGCCTGGGGCAGGCGCCGCAGCCGCTCCAGAAACAGCGTCACCGCTTCGTCGTCACTGAGCGGCGGCAGCTCATGGCGCGCCTCGCCGTCGATGCCGAGCACCTCGCGCGAGGTCACCAGAAATCGGACCTCCGGAGCCAAAGCAAGCCAGGTCCCGATGGTCGCTCGCGCGCTATTCACCACGCGCTCGAAGTTGTCCATGACCACCAACAAACGCCCGCGACGGGCGATCGCCTCGCCGATGCGCAGGGTCCAGCTCGCCAGCCGCTCCGATGCGTCGGCGTCGTCGTCGGCTTCCGACTCAACCGACACCTCGAACAGCGCGGTCATCTGCGTGAGCACGTCGGTGTGCGACTGCGCCTCGCTCAGGTCGCAGAACCAGACCTCGCCGAAGGTGGTAGAGGCAGTGGTCATCGACGGTTGTAGGCGCGACGCAGCGAAGTGGCGCGCAAAGCGGGTCTTGCCCATGCCGCTGAGGCCGTGCACGGTGACGAGACGCACGCCGAGCGCGAAGAATCCCTCCACCACCTGGTCGTCGTCGTCGCGGCCCACGAAGCCGGCGTCTATGGACGAGCTGGTCACGCCGTATGGTACCTGATCAGTCGTGAGAACCCGCCGGGTGCCAGCTCGGAGCCAGCGATGAGCACAACACAGTGGTGTTAGGTGACTGGCGCTTCGAGATAGTTACCACTTCAGACTTTCTGGGCTCGGCGTCAGGACCATTCGAACCAGAAACGCGAGTCGCTGCCATCGACGGAGTCAGGGAACTCGACGGTCTCGAAGAGCTCGAGCATGGCTTGATTAGTGGCTGGATGCTGAGCCAGCAGGCCCTCGACCTGGGATTCCGACAGCTCGTAGAAGTCAGCGGCAAACATGTTGCCCTGGCCCAGCTGCACCAACATCGGCGGATGCGATGGCAGGTGACCATAAGACATGCGAATGCGGGCCAGTGCGATGGCGAGCTTGCGATGGCGGTCTTCGGAGAGCATGCAGCGCGAATCGGCCTTGAGCCCTGACACCGCACCGTCGGGCCAGGGCTGGCCGAGCAGCACAGCCGACTTCAAGGAGGCATGCCCGAGAATGTCGGCGGGCTCGGTGAGAAGACCAAATGAGAGCTCCAGTGTCTTGAGCGACAGCAGCGACGACAAGCCGGTGGTGGCACTGATTGGACAGGCGGCGATCTTCAGATCTTCCAACCGTGAAAAGTGCTGGATGGGGCGCAGGTCTTCCAGTCCACAGCCCAAGAGGCCGAGCTGCCGAACGCCGGTAAAAGCCGACAATCCAGCGACGGTTGCGGCGCCGTGAAAAATGAGTCGGTCCTGATAGCCAGCGCATTCTTCCGAGGAGAATGGAGGACCATGGCCGAAGAGCGACTGTGCACGGCCGATGATGATGGGGTCTGCGTGGGCGAGAATATCGGTCATCGACCGGGCGTGGGCTGGATGGG
>Ga0123336_10000236_pt1 | contig 57984 bp, 48 predicted proteins | sample SSSSmetaG_FD_96466 | JGI IMG/M metagenome (GOLD analysis project Ga0123336, IMG submission 96466) | Glacier valley bacterial and archeal communities from Borup Fiord, Nunavut, Canada, to study Microbial Dark Matter (Phase II) - ​SSSS metaG | ecosystem: Environmental > Aquatic > Freshwater > Ice...
ATTTGTTTCAGCACGGCAAGAAACTTTGTTGTGATCGAATCAAAAATAATTGGCAGATCGATCTCAATGAACGGTGTGAGCATTTCCGTTGTGATCGAAGCAGCTACAACTTCTTCAAAGCGCTGTTGAAATGCGGAAAGATTCATCTTATTCATTGTAAGACCCGCAGCGTATTTATGTCCACCGAATTTCTCCAGGAGATCGCCACATTGCTCAATCGCCTGGTACAGGTCAAAGCCATTTACACTTCGCGCGGAGCCGGTTATTTTTTCATTACTTTCTGTCAGAATCACTGTTGGTCGGTAGAATTTTTCAATACACCGTGCAGCAACTATGCCAATAACTCCTTTATGCCACGAATCTTTAAATAAAACCGTGCTTTTGGCATTTTTAAGTATTTCGTCTGATCCGATCATGGCCAAAGCCTCTTCAGTGATCGACAAATCAAACTCGCGGCGAAGATCGTTTTTGATATTTAGTTTTTCCGCGAAAGCGTTTGCTTCTTCCTCTGTTTTAGAATTTAAGAGATCAACTGCACCGTGCGCATGGGCCACACGGCCAGCAGCATTGATGCGTGGCCCAAGTGTAAATACAACCCCAGAAATATCAAGATCGTTTTTTATGCCAGCAATTTCTTTTAATGCCTTCAATCCGGGTCGAGGATTCTCATTCAGTTTCTTTAAACCAAAATGAGATAGAATTCTATTCTCACCAGTGATCGGAACAATATCCGACGCAATGCTTACAACAACCAGGTCGAGATAATCGAAAACTTCTTTTTCATCCCGATACGTTTGTGCGTATGCTTGCAATAATTTGAATCCAATTCCACAACCGCTAAGTTCTGTAAATGGATAATTACAATCTTCCTGCTTTGGATCAAGCACTGCAACTGCTTGAGGAATTTTTTTACCAGGTAAATGGTGATCACAAATTATAAAATCAATGCCTTTATGATTTGCCAGCATTACCATGTCATCTGCTTTGATGCCAAGATCGAGTGCTATAATCAATGTAAAATTATTTTCTTCCGCAAAGATCACTCCTGCTCTTGAAACACCATAACCTTCTGCATAACGATCAGGAATGTAGAAAGTGCAGTTAGAATAAAAGCTTCGGAGATAACTATACACCAGTGAAACAGACGTTGTTCCATCTACGTCATAGTCACCATATACAAGAATTTTTTCCTGACGATCAATCGCCTGCTTCATTCTTTTAACAGCACGATCCATGTCCTTCATTAAGAATGGATCATGAAGGTCATCCAATGACGGGCGAAAGAATTTTTTTGCGGTATCAAATGTGTCAACCTCACGCTGTAATAAAATAGCAGTGAGATGCGAATTGATGTTAAGGCTTTTGCCAAGCGCATCAATCTTTTCCTGATCGGGAATAGGTTTATAAATCCAACGCTTGCTCATCTATTTATCCGGGAATAAAATTGCAGCAGGATTTCCTTTCGCACCATCTTTTCCTCTAACTCCTTTTTTACCAGCCCTACCATCAAACTTCGAATTGCCTACCGGACTCAATCCTGGCATGCCTCGTGCACCCGGTTCGCCACCAATTCCGCCATTACCACCATATGTATTCACTGAAATTTTATCGCCAACCATATTTCTCAACTCGGGAATTGCCGGAGCTATAAAAGAAACAGTTCCGGAGTTACCACCATTACCACCCGCTGATCCATCACCGCTGATCCCACCGTCACCGCCTTTACAAATTCTCGTTCCAGGTCCACCACCACCACCATTGCCGCCAATTCCACCGTCGCCACCATCGCCACCGGATACATCTATATTGAGAGATCCTTTCATTTTTATGTCCGACAGATAAATGAAAACATTTGTTCCTTTTCCACCATATGTTCCATCAGTACCTGGCATGCCAGCGCCACCATCCGTACACGGGTTCAAAGGTGAAGCACCATCACGACCTTTGCGACCTTTCAATCCAGTTACACCCCGGCCATCAATTTTGCAGGCTTTATTAAATGTGACTGATCTGAAATGCAAATAATTTTCGGGCCTGGAACTATTGAGGATAAGCGTTGATGAATCTTCCATGATCAATTCATCAACAAGAATAATGTCTGACTCTTTAATGGTGTACATCTGACCTTGCCGGATAATCAATTGTTTTAAATTGATTTGTCCCATTGCAACAGTTGAAAAGAATAATCCCAGGACCACTGCACTTATCTGCTTCATAAACACAAAGGTATAAAAACAAAAAAGCAGTGTCGTATGACACTGCTTTCGGAAAACCTTACTAGAAGTTATTTCTTTAGCGCTTTTTCAGCCTTTTCGGCCTCTATTGCATCCATCACATCTTTCAGCTCAACGCGAGCACCATCTTTATATGGGACAATCCATGCTTCTTTCACGCCCATGTCGCGCATATATTTCTTAAATGTATCCGCTTCCCAATAGTCGCGGAAGATTCCGATGGTAATTCGTTGGGGCACATCTGCAGTTTTATCTGCTGCTTCACCACCGAAGTTAGGATTATTATCAAAATATTTTGAAAGGTCCTTGTTCTTGAAAGCCCCAAGTTGAACTTTGAATACGACTCCTTTAGAGAAATCCATTGGGTTTATCGGAGGCGCAGCTTTTAATGCAGCAAGCTCAGCCTTACATGAAGTAAGATCACCGCGCATTTTTGAAATCTGATCCTCAAGTTCTGCAATACGGGCAGCTTTGTCAGCGATCTCAGATTGAGCAGCTTTCAAGTCGCCGTCCTGTTTGATAACAGTGTTGTCAGCAGTCTGCTTTGCTTCTGTGAATTGCTTTAGGCCGGCAGGGTTTTTACGATATTCTTTTGCTTTCTTTTTCCACTCTTTTTTCTCCGCTTTAGTAAGCTGGGCGAAAACCTGTGAGCCGGAAAAAATCAACGCCAGGCAGACAAATAGTAGTCTAGTTTTCATTTTGATAGGGTTATTTAATGGTTAAAGCTAAGGAAAAAGTTTCAAAATGTCGTTTTCTCTCAATTTGAAGCTCGGTTTTCTTATTGAAAAGGCATCAGGCACAAAGGCATCGGGAAATACAAGATCCCGCCTTGAAACAAATTTTAACATAAAAAAAGGACGTTGCTATTACACAACATCCCCAATGCTTAATACCCAATACCTTATTTATACCATCTTCTCCGGCCTCACCCATTCGTCAAACTGCTCACTTGTAACAAGTTTCAGTTCTACCGCTGCTTCGCGAAGAGTCTTCCCTTCTTTGTGGGCCTTTTTTGCAATCTTTGCTGCGTTCTCATAACCGATGTGTGGGTTAAGAGATGTCACAAGCATCAATGAATTTTCCATGTGTAGTTTAATGATGGGAAGATTTGGCTCAATACCAATGGCACATTTATCATTGAATGAAACACAAGCGTCTCCAATTAATAATGCAGACTGAAGCACATTCGCAGCGATCACTGGCTTGAATACATTCAATTCAAAATGACCCATTGATCCGCCAAAAGAAACAGCCACATCATTTCCAATAACCTGGGCGCAGACCATTGTCAATGCTTCGGGCTGGGTTGGATTTACTTTTCCAGGCATGATCGATGACCCAGGTTCATTGTCAGGAATAATTAATTCACCGATACCTGAACGTGGACCGGAGCTAAGCATTCGAATATCATTTCCAATTTTCATAAAAGAAACAGCAGCGCGTTTCAAGGCACCGGATAATTCTACCATGGCATCGTGCGCAGCAAGTGCTTCAAATTTATTCGGCGCGGTTACAAACGGATAGCCAGTAAGCTCAGCAATTTTTTTTGCAACAAGTACATCATACCCTTTTGGAGCATTAAGTCCTGTACCAACGGCTGTTCCTCCCAATGCTAATTCAGTAATGGCAACTAATGCACTATTAATTGCGCGAACGCCGTTATCAATCTGTTGAACATAACCAGAGAACTCCTGACCAAGTGTCAAAGGTGTTGCATCCATAAAATGTGTACGGCCTGTTTTTACTATTGACTTGAAGTCATTTGATTTCTTTGCAAGCGTATCGCGGAGTTTTTTCATTCCCGGCAAGGTGATCTCAACCACTTGTTTGTATGCAGCGATATGCATTGCTGTCGGGAATGTATCATTGGATGATTGCGATTTGTTCACATCATCATTTGGATGCAATACTTTTTTTTCGTCTGTTAATTTTCCACCATTGATAATATGTGCACGATATGCGATCACTTCATTCGCATTCATGTTGCTTTGTGTGCCTGAACCGGTTTGCCAGATCACCAATGGAAACTGGTCATCTAGCTTCTTTTCTAATATTTCGTCGCACACTTTTGCGATCATATCTTTTTTAGCTGCATCAAGAACACCAAGTTCATGATTCGCCATGGCTGCTGCTTTCTTCAGGTAAGCGAACGCATAGATTATTTCCTTGGGCATGCTTGCCTCGGGTCCGATTTTAAAATTATTACGGGAGCGTTCTGTTTGTGCCCCCCAGTATTTATCGGCGGGCACTTGAACTTCACCCATGGTGTCCTTTTCAATGCGGTAATTCATAGAGTTGTCGTTAATGATGGGAAAAAATAGGAATGGAACAGGGATTTTAAAGATGAATGCCCGGACATAAATTTACTTCTTCAAACTTTCACTGATAAAATTTTTCGGTAGGATTTGCATCAATATCGGCAGTGTGAGAAAACGTTGCGGCAGCGAGATGATCACAAATGTTGGGATTGATTTTAATACATCAATAAGCAACGCTTTTAATCTTATTTTCTCAGCCTCATCAAGTTCTTTTGATCGCGCATTAATAAGTAACGCCATGAGTTCTTCGCTTTCCTGAACTTCCTGGATTAACCGACTGCGGTTTTTATCCGTGATGCGTGCCATGCGTTTGATATACTCATCACTGACTTGATCAAATTTCTTTTTGTCCTGAAGGGTAGTTAATTCATCCCAATGCTCCAGCACAAAACCTTCAATGGCCATTTTACTTGCATCGAGATCATCGTCTGAAAAAGAAAATGTTTCAGCCATGCGTTTTAAAAATACTTGTTCGATATCCTCAACCTTTTTATCAGCCCAAACGGTTAAAATAGCTATTTCAAGAAAATATTTTTTCAGAAGCCATGAATTGGAAGTCGGCAGATTGATCTCCTCTACAGAAACTCCGTTCTCAAAAATATCCATACACTCTTTTTTCTTTTCAGCAGATAGCTGCGCACTCTGAAGAAAATATTCCATCAGCTTTCGCTCTTCGAATTCAAGGATATGATTTGCATGCGCAGCGGCAGCAATGACTTTTACCAGGGATGTTCTTAACTCTTCACGTTCATATTTGAAAAAATCAGAAACAATTTTATCTGCATTGGTATGAATCCATTGCCCAAAAATAAAAATGTCAAGAAAGAGGAGTGAGTTCTGAAAAAAACTTGTCCAGAAATTTCCTTTCGTATCGATCGTGCGTTCAATACGTTTGTCCAGGATCTTTTCAGCGACCTCAAGGGAAGTTTTCTTTCTGCCAAAAAGTGTTTTAGTTGAGGTGGCTAACTCCGGAAAGACATGATTGTAAAAATTTGAAATACTTTCCAATGTTTTCATTGTCACTGTTGACATCTCATCAAGTGTTTTGACGGGCTTATCGTGAAATAACAACGAACTGCTGATAAGACTTTCGGCGAGAAGAATCTTCATCCTGTCTTTTTCATCCCATTGAGAAGCGAGTGGATGATCAAAAACATTTACAGGTTGCCCATACATGATTCCGGTAGGTTGAATAACGCGATACAATGAATGATCGGGATGAGAAGACTTACGTCCCTCTGCTGTCAGCTCCTGAAGAAGCTGCAACCGAAATTCAAGATATTCTTTCAACCAACCTTTCGAACTAGGATTCATGCTTTATTAAATGCGATAATGCTTTTTTAGTATTAAGATTGTTTCCACCCCTTTTTCAAAATGCTCTTCACAGATTCCATCACTTTATTGCTCATATCTTTTTTGTGAGCATCAAGTTTATTTGCAACTGCTTTGTCCGTAGAGCCAATAATTTGTGCGGCTAGTATGCCTGCATTTTTTGCTCCGTTGAGCGCCACTGTTGCTACCGGAACGCCATTCGGCATTTGAAGAATTGATAAAACTGAATCCCAGCCGTCAATAGAATTTGATGATTTCACCGGAACTCCGATGACCGGTAACGATGTCATTGAAGCCACCATTCCTGGTAAGTGCGCTGCACCACCTGCCCCGGCAATAATTACGTTAAGTCCGCGATCGCGCGCTGTTGTTGCATAATCTACCATTCGGGACGGCGTACGGTGGGCCGATACAATGGTCAATTCGAAAGGAATGTCTATTTCTTCAAGAAATTCGGCAGCTTCTTTCATGATCTTTAGATCGGATTGACTGCCCATGATAATTCCAACGATTGGTTTGCTCATGCAATTACTTTAAGAGTATGTTTTACAAACTTCGCTTTCTTCTTCAACGTTTCAATGTCCATATCAACAATTGTTACATGACCCATCTTACGGAATGGCTTTGTTATAGCCTTTCCATACAAATGAACATAGATTCCCGGGATCTTTAAGACTTCTTCAAGACCTTCATACTTCGCTTTACCAGAATAACCCTCTTCGCCAAGGAGATTGACCATTGCACTGGGTTGGGTAATACTCGTATCACCCAAGGGGAAATTTAATATTGTACGCAAATGCTGCTCATATTGCGAAGTGACATTTGCTTCAATTGTTTGATGGCCGCTGTTATGTGGTCGTGGTGCCACCTCATTCACTAATACTTCACCTGCGTTTGTTACGAACATTTCCACGGCCAGAATACCAACCATATCAAGTGCCTGCATAACACGTTGCGCTGTTGAATCGGCTAATTCAGCAATTTGTTTTGTAAGAACAGCAGGAGCAAAAAGATATTCTACAAGATTTGCTTCAGGATGAAAGACCATTTCAACAGCAGGATAAGAAATGATCTCACCTTTTTCATTTCGTGCAACGATAACAGAAATTTCTTTTTCAAATCCAACAAACTTTTCAAGCAGACCAGGCGCATCAAATACTTTTGATAGATCATCGGATGTGCGAATTAACTGAACACCCCTTCCATCATATCCTTCACGTCCGAGTTTATTTACAGCAGGAAGAAAGTATTTATGAGCTTCCGCATCTTTTTGATTTTCAATCAGCAAGAATTCAGCTGTTGGAATATGATGATCGAGGTAGAATTGTTTTTGAAGACGTTTGTCCTGAATCAACTCAATAATCTCCGGTTGAGGAAAAACCTTTTTACCATTATCACGAAGTTTTTTTAATGCTGCGGTATTTACATTTTCTATTTCAACAGTAATGATGTCGCATGAGGCGCCGAAGTTTACAACCGTTTCATAGTCTGTCAATTTTCCATGAACAAAATCAGCCATACCCGAGCACGGTGCCTGAGCATCAGGATCAAGTACGGAGAATCGCAGATTCCAATCAATTCCTTTTTGAATTAACATGCGGCCCAACTGACCTCCACCTAAGATTCCTATTTTCTCTTTCACAATAACAATCTATTATTCTTCTTTTTGAGGAAGGCTTACTTTAATGATGATGTCTCCCACTTCAATTTTATCAATAATATCCATTCCGCGGATGGTTTGCGCAAAGAGAGAGTACTTTCCGTCAAGGTGTAGAGTTGGTGAATGGGTAATGAACCATTGCGTTCCTTCTGTATCTTTTCCGGCAGAAGCCATTCCCACTGAGCCAGTCGTATATTTCTTCATTGTAAATTCTGATCGGATAGAATAATTTTCACTACCATATCCATCACCTCGGTTACAACCTGTTTGTATCACAAAATTTGGAACAACACGATGAAAGAATTTCCCATTGTAATAACCACGATTAACCAATGAAACGAAATTAGCAACAGATCCCGGATCATCCTCCACCAATAAATTAAGAACGATATCACCTTTCGCTGTCTTGATTGTAACGGAATGATTTGTTGGTATTGTTTTAACTAAATTCCAATCTATCGGATGATTGAATTCATTTTTTAATGGCACAGGCTTTTCCTTTCCTTCGAGATACGCAACGGCATTTTCCAATGGCTGAAGTGATTCAATATCCTTTGGCAATGAAAGCTTTGCCATCGCATCATACAGGAATGTCAGATTCTTTATTTCCTCTTTATATTTCAAGTTGGGATTCATCAGCACCTCGGCAAATATTCCCGTCACAGCCACATCTGTATTTTGAGTGATTGCTTTTTTATACACCTCTAAAAATTTCTTAGATAAAATTTTTGTTTCTGAGTTTTTATTGATGGAAGCCATTGCAGAAGCCGCTGTGCTAAGAATTACTTTTTCACTTTTTGGATTAAACAATTCAGTTGAAATAAAATCAAAGGCCTTTTGTTCTGCTGGAGATTTCGTTTCGCCTAGAGCCGATAATAAGAGTGATCTGTAATAAACAGGTGCTGAAGCATAGATCTTTATAATCTCTCCTGTTTTATCTTCTTTCGGGAAAGCGTTGAGCCAGGCGCCGAACAAATTTGCTTTTACCCGTGTGCTTTTTGAGACAGTGAGTTGATCTGCGATCTTTTTCGGTTTAATGTCTCGCTTAGCATCTCCGCTTTTGGCACGAATTATTTCTGATGCAACGACCTGAACCATTTCTATTGAATCATTCAATCCCAAAAATAAAACTTCCTGACCTTCAGCAAATGAAAAACTAGTGCACGCTTTCATCGCGTTGACTCTTACACGAGGATCTTTTTCAGTATGCATTACTTCTTTCAGAATGTAGACTGCTTCAGTCGGTTCCAGGTGACGAAAGCCATTGACTGCGGCCATTCTTACATCAGGACTTTTATCATGCTGTGCTGCTACGATGAGTTTTTCTTCAAATCCTTTCTCCAGAATTTTTGGAGGTCGTACAAAATAAAAAGCTGCTGCCATTCGTGTCATATACGAATACTTATTTGCTAAGAATAAAGCAGTCTTTCGTGTAATGGTACTATCGGATATCCCCCTCAACCGCAGGTAGTAATATGCAAATGCAAGACCTTCCTGTGATATAGAATCGTTGGATTGAAAATTCATCAAAACATTGAAATCATTTTTCTTAATTGTTTTGCCCAATGCCTGAAGCACTTCTCTCAAAACATATTTATCTTTATTGTGGAGCGCGGGGATTAATGCATTAACGGCCTGTGTTCCTCCTGTTTGTCCTAATGCGAACGCAGCGTTCTTTTGTACCTCTATGTCTGAATCTTCCAATAATGCCGAACCAAGCATCAGCGATGCTGCAGAATCCTGAACAGATCCGAATGCAAGTGCCGCTTCCCTTCTGTAAACTGAATTTTCAGATCGCATGAATGTCAGCAGACTATCTGTTGATCGTCTGTCTTTGAGATCGTAAATTTTTATAATTGATGGATCAGAAAATTTATTCAGCGGCGCTTGCTTCGTTGAGCACGAAAAAGCGAAGAAAGCAATAAGAAGTAAGGGGCATAATCTCATTAAAATTCTTTTTCGAAAGATAGAAAGAATCAGGAGAGGACCTGATATACAATCAGTGCGGAAACGTAAGCAAGCCCGGTCATATAGATGAGTTGAATAAGTGGCCATTTCCAGCCTTTGGTTTCCCTTTTCACAACTGCCAATGTACTCATGCATTGCATTGCGAATGTGTAAAAAACCAGCAGCGAAAAGCCTACCGCAGGTGTAAATCTCGGGCCTCCTGTTTCAGGATTGATCTCATCTTTTAACCGTTCCTTAATTGTTGCATTGTCGTTGGTACTTCCAAGACTGTAAATCGTGGCAATTGTACTTACAAATACTTCGCGTGCGGCGAATGATGTGATCAATGCAATTCCAATCTTCCAATCAAATCCAAGGGGACGAATAACAGGCTCCATCCATTTACCCATAATTCCGGCATAGCTATGCTCAAGCTTGTATGCTGCTACCTTATTTTCAAATCCTTCTTCTGTGAGTCGAAGATTCAGAGTCTGATCCCTGACAACGGCGCGTGAATTATTCATCACATCGGCTGGTCCATAACTAGCTAATACCCATAAAATAATTGACACAGCAATGATTATTTTGCCGGCTTCAAAAACAAATGCTTTTGTCTTTTCAATAATAGTATAACCAACATTCGACCATTTTGGCATTTTGTAGGTTGGCATCTCCATAATCAGATAACTTCGTTCTTTCACTTTGATAAGAATCTTCATCACCAATGCAGAAAGCATTGCCGCAGCAAATCCCAGGATATACAATCCCATCAATGCAACACCCTGAAGACTTATAAATCCCCAGATTCTTTCTTTGGGAACAATAAGAGCTACCAAAATTGCAAACACCGGTAATCGTGCTGAACAACTCATTAATGGTGTTACAAAAATTGTAATTAATCTGTCTTTCCAGTTGTCGATGGTACGGGTTGCCATGATCGCCGGAATGGCACATGCCAGGCCTGACATCAATGGCACTACGCTTCGTCCGCTCATTCCAAATTTTCGCATGATCTTATCCATTAGAAAAACCACTCGCGACATATAACCGGTCTCTTCAAGGATTGAAATAAAGGCAAATAATATGGCGATCTGCGGAATGAATATTATAATGCCACCAATACCCGGCACAATTCCGCTTGAAATCAATTCAAACAAGGGACCATCAGGAAGTATTTTTGTTAAAAAACTACTTAAATCGGCAAATCCACGATCAATTGCATCCATTGGAATCTGCGCAAAGGCGAAGACCGATTGGAAAATCACAAACAGAATTGCAAAGAAGATCAAATATCCCCCGACCTTATGGGTAAGGACTTTATCCAAACGATTTGAAAAATTCTTCCACTCTTGCCGCGCAGATTTTATAATTACTGCGTCAAGCACTTTCTGGATGAATCCATAACGATGAATTGTTTCAGCGCCTTGATATTTATGAGGAAAAAAATGCTGTTGCGCTGCAACTGACTTTATATACGTTCGCTCATCACTGGAAAGAAAAACAAGATTTTCGGGTTGCTGAATGTATTGAAATGCTTCGTATGGCGTGGAAAGTTTGAAGTGATCCTCTATTTCTTTTAGCGCACCGGTGATCTCGTGCATTGGTTGAAAAATTTTCTCACTCGATGGTTTGATGTCTCCTACCAATTGCTTCTTCAATGCTTCAAGACCATAACCCTGACGTGCATTAATCATTACAACGGGTATATCAAGTTTCTTCGATAACTTCTTTACATCCAGGCTAAGTCCTGACTTTGCTGCCAGGTCCATCATATTTAATGCAAGTACAACAGGTAAGCCGAGATCAATCAGTTGCGTTAGCAGTAAAAGACAATTTTTGAGGTTCGTAGCATCCGCAATAACGGCTATGCGATCAGGAAAATTTTCATCTTCCCTATTGGTCAAAATTTCGACAACAATTTTTTCATCCAGCGTTCGTGGATAAAGACTGTAAATGCCCGGTAAATCTATAATTTCAGCTGAAGTTGTTTCATCCAATTGACAAACTCCCATTCTTTTGTCAACGGTAATTCCAGGAAAGTTTCCAATCTTTTGATTAAGGCCTGTGAGCTGATTAAAAAGAGAAGACTTGCCCGAATTAGGTTTACCTACTAAAGCAATCTTTAATCGCTTCTTGGCCATCAATCAAGAATTGAAATAGTAGAAGCTTCTTCTAATCGCAGAGAAACATCAAACCCTGATACATTGACACATACCGGATCACCGAATGGTGCGGAGAAATTAAATCTCACAACCGTGCCTGGAAGAAAACCCATTTCAAGGAGCTTGACTGAAAGCTGTTCGTCCGAAAAACCCGAAATTACGGCTGTCTCCCCTGTCTTCATTTCTGCGACCGATTTTAAAACTACCGCCAAGAGCTTATTTAGATTAAATTTAAACAGGCGAATATAAGGTGGGTGGCAGAATTATCACGCAAATCGCGATATTTTACTTAATGATAACATTCGAAAGATGAAGAAGAAGTCTAAAAAGAAAAAAATAAAGAAACCGCAGGACTCGACGAAAAAGATCTTTCAAGAGGCAAATTTGGAACCTGAAAAACCTTTTGACTTTGGAGGGCTACCGGATATAAATTTTAAGAAAAACCTGGGATGTTGATAGAAGGGATGTAAAAGTCGAAGCCAAGTGGATGGGGGAAAAGATTCCATGCAGACACTGAAAAGTGCCTTTAAAAAGTAATTTGGAGCTTTAATTAGACTCCTACTTGCAGACTTTTTTCCGAATGAAGGGCGCGGCGTATTTGCTCCATAGCCTGCTGACGGAAACGTCTCGAATCGGTTGACTGCTCCTGCTTCAGTACTTCTTTGATGTACTGCAGCACTTTCTCCATTTGGACTTGATCCATGGCGTCCAGGGACTCCAGGATTGCAAGTTTGCGCATCGTTTTCATACTCGTAGTGGTTAATACAAATAACGGAAATTAACCCCTTGTGGTTCAAGCGATAACATCGTTATTCACACAATGACAATACCGTAGTAATATTCATATCAACAATGAATTGTAACCATGTCAATGCACCCTCAAAAGCTTCAAGTATTACTTGATATATTTATGAGTAGAATTCCTGAAGTGATCCAAAGTAAGCGTTATCCCAACCCTGAACGATATCATCATAATCTTCGTCAGGAATATTTGTATGAATAAGCTCCACCGAAGTGCCCTGCTTATGGGGATGAAGAACAATTGTGACAATAGATTCCTCTGTTTGTTCACCAAAATACCATTGCTGAACAATCTTTTTACCAGGAATAAATTCTATATTCTTGCCTACGATACTTCCATCCCATAATGAAAATTCGGACCCTGGATCGAGTGACATCTCTGCCGTCTCACCAGTCCAAAGTTGAATGGTAGCAGGAATAGTAAGGGCGTGATATACTTCTTCAGGAACCGCCCCGAGCAGGTAATATTTTTTATAATTTTTCATACATGTATTTCTTTACTGAAGAATTGCAGTTGTATAATATTTTTAATCAAATGTAGTTGGCAAAACAGTTGTCCACGCACAGTCGCTGGAATTTTAGTAACTTTTGGGTTCAACCGATGTATCTATGAATAAACTGCTTGCATCTTATTTATTTACGTTAGGTGCCGCCACTTTATTCTTCCTTCTTTCAGGATGTAGTGGAACATCCTCACAGCAGTCCGAAAATTCTGCAGCCTTTGATTCTGTGAGAGCTCCTTCCTATTCGGGAGAAACAGAAGTTGCAATTACTCATTCTGTAAAGGATTATAAAGAGTGGTTAGAGGTTTACAATAAGAACTCAGATCCTAACGCCCGTGTGAGCATCTATACAAGTTCTGATGATCCTAATCTTATTACAATTTACGAACTAACGAGAAGTCATGATGATGCAAGAAGTGCATTCAATTCTGAAATTAATAAAAATGTAAGGAAAGCGGCAGGCGTTAATTCAGATCCTATTGTAACTTTTTATGATGTTAGATATCGCACGGACATAGAAACTGACAAGCTTTATCGTTTGGGCGTTTCGCATGTTGTTGCTGATTACGTAAAGTGGAAAAAAGGATTTGACGAAGATGAACCTATTCGTGCTGAAGCGGGACTAGAGTTACGTTCTATTGCTACTAACGCTGATAATCCGAACATTGTGCATGTGATCTTTGCAACGAATGATATCGAGAAAGCCCGAGATGTAATTACGTCTGTCGATCTTAAGAAACGAATGAAAGAGGCTGGAGTAATTTCTGGTCCTGATCTTATCGTATTGAAAATTCCCATTCAGTAATAATGTATTGAAGTGCAGACGTAACTGAAGTGTTGACGTTGATCATCTTTAAAATAATCTTTGCAATTATAACCATGAGTTCCGACAAACCAATTGTAACAGCGATATTATCGTATGGAATGTCTGGTGAAGTATTTCATGCACCGTTATTAGAAGCGCTTTCAGGATTTAAGTTAAAAACCATTCTTGAACGTAAGACTGAAAAATCAAAACAGCATTATCCTTCTATAAAAATTGCAAGAACTATTGATGAAGTTTTGAATGATGAAGATATTGAATTGGTAGTTGTTAATACTCCAAATGATACGCACTATGATTTTACAGTAAAAGCGCTTGAGGCAGGCAAACATGTTATTGTTGAAAAGCCCTTTACAAATACCTCAGAAGATGCATCGAAGCTCATTGAACTTGCAAAGAAAAAACAAAAACTCCTCTCTGTATTTCAAAGCAGAAGATGGGATGGTGGGTTTCTTACTTTAAAAAATATAATTATTTCCGGTGTCTTAGGAAGGATCGTTGAATACGAAGCTCATTACGATCGCTTTCGCAATTACATCACACCGAATACATGGAAAGAAAAAGCTGGTCCTGGTTCAGGCATACTTTATAATCTCGGATCACACATGCTTGATCAGGTTTTGGTTTTATTTGGCAAGCCCGAATCTGTAAGTGCCCGAATTGGAATACAACGCCCTGGTGGGAAAGTGGATGACTATTATGATCTGCGATTATCCTACAAAGAAATTAACGTCATCGTAAAGTCAAGCTATCTCGTTCGAGAGCCAGGTCCGGTATATACTGTTCACGGTGTAAATGGATCCTTCGTAAAGTATGGTCTTGATCCACAGGAAGAAGCCTTAAAACATCATCAAACTCCAGGAACTCCCGGCTGGGGAAAAGAGCCTGAAAAATACTGGGGTAAAATTAATACCGAAATAGACGGTGTTGCTCATGAAGGAAAAATTGAAACTGTTCCAGGAAACTATCCCGGTTACTACCAAAATATCTACGAAGCCGTTCGTGAAGGAAAAGAGCTTGCTGTCACAGCCGAGCAAGGGATGAAGGTAATTCAACTTATAGAAGCGGCGCTAAAGAGTAATAAGGAGAAGAGAGAGATCAGCTACTAAATATTTTTCGCAATTGTAGCTGCATGTATAAGGATGGTCAGAAAAATGGAGTACTGTGTAAATGAAGCTTATCTAAAAAAGATCAAATAGATAAATAGTAATACCATTAATAATGCTATTAACTTAAGGCCGGCGCCCGTTGCGGGGAATTCGTATCCACAAATAGGACAGTCCTTATTTTTAGAATGTATTTCCATGGCACACGATGGACACTCTTTCGTCTTCATGTTATATAGCGTATCCCAGGATGGATACAACATGACATGCTGTTCCTGCCAACACAAATATGTGCCAGATGAAATGGCTATACGTGATATGTTTTTTTATAAAGAAGAATACCCCGGCGGAATACATTATTCCGCCTGCCAGTAACCAAACTAAACCTGGCGTGGGAACATTAGCTAATAATGGTTTGATTGCGATCAATGCGATCCAACCCATTGCAAGATAAAGTGCAGTAGATAGTTTTCCGCTGCTTGCTCCCCGAATTGATTTTATAACTATTCCAAGAATGGCGAGACTCCAAACAATTCCAAATAATGTCCATCCCCAGGGGCCATAAAGTAATCCAAGTGTGAAAGGCGTATATGTCCCTGCGATCAATAAAAAAATGGCCCCGTGATCAAAGATCTGAAAGATCTCTTTCGTCCTGCTTTTCGGGAATGCATGATAAAGTGTTGATGCGAGATACAACAGCATCATCGTTGTTCCGAAAATGCTTACCCCAACAATGGTCGCTGCCCCCGAAGGGATTGCTTTGATTATAAGTATTGGCGTGATCGCGACAGCTCCAAGAAAACCGATGCCGTGACTTATCCCATTGGCGATCTCCTCACCAAGGGATTGTTCATATGAAATATTTACTGCCTGAGTTTTCATGTGTGGATAGCAATGTGTAAAGATCGGATATTATTTAGAATTCGAATTTTGGGATTTTGAAAACACTAAGAGCGCAGAGGAGAAAACATAGATAATATTCCGGAAAGTTGTTGCTAAAATTTTTGAGGTTTTTGAAAAGTAAAGTTTAGTCGTGATGCTTCACTATCTCACTGGAAGTCCTTAATTCATGAATTGTGAATTAGCCAATGTCTTAGATGTATTTAAATAATTTATCGAGGGCATTTACTATCTTTAAATAAATTAAAAATCAATGAAAAAATTAATCCTTGTATTCTTTGTGTTTACCGCATGCTTTGCGTACGGGCAAACAGTAACGTTTGGGAATTTTAAGGTTGCCGAGCAAGAAATCATCTATCAAAAAGTTTTTACACAAGATTCAATCACCATAAAAAAACTTGAGAAGTATTATAAAACGCTTCCGATTATTAAGAATATTGCTTCAACAGCAGAAGGTATAACCTTCAATGTGGAAGATATGACAATCGATTATAGGAAATTTCAATTCAGCCAGGTTGGAACGCCTCCCATCATGCAAACCGGAAAATTTAGTGGTGATGTCACGATCGGAGTTAAAGAAGGAAGATATCGTGTTACTTTTAATTCTATAAAAGTGACCGGAAACATCGGTTATAAAAAAATTACTGACAAGGATAATCTTACAAACTATGCGTGCAAAAATAGCGGAACAGTTATCTCACAAGATTGGTGTCGTCCAAACATGCTTGGATTGCTTGATCAGGCGTTGACAGATAAATTTGAATTCAAAAAAGCAAAAGATGATTGGTAGTCTCCAAGCTCGGTATTATCCGTTCTCTTATTATATTTCTTCAGTACTTTAATTGTAATCTGTTCGTTTGCTGGTCGTTCTTTCATTGTGCTGATGCAGTTGTATTTTTTCAGCCAAAGCAGTTTGTGAAGGATGTTTCAATCCTCAGGATTACCAGGATCATTATCTTCAAGAATCAGCATTCGTATTGAATCTCTTTTATGTACTACTTTTTCAATTTTTAATTTGCGTTGATATAATACTTGTAAGAAACTTTCAGGTGGAGGCGCTACAAGTGTATCTGCCTGGATAGTTGAATCGCGTTGAAAGATCATATGTTGTATCTGTGATTGAAGCGTGTCGCTTAATTCATACAGATCACAGTCAAGTTTTCTCTGAAGATCCAATGGCAACGCTGGAAATTTTGCTTCTGATAAGTTCTTAAACGCAGGATCTTTGTTGACTTGCCTCAAAAAATATCCCGTTATCGGTAACGCCGTATTGGAACCTTGTCCAAGTTCTGTGCTCCTGAATCGAATTCGAGGATCATCAGCACCTACCCATGAACCCATTACAAGATGCGGTGTGATTGCCATAAACCAACCATCTGCATTGGCTTGTGTTGTACCGGTTTTACCAGCCACATCTGTATAAACACCATACTTCCATCGCAATCTTGAAGCTGTTCCTTCAGTAACAACTGTTTGCATCATGCTTAATACAAGAGCAGCTGTTTCCTTTTTCATTGCCGACTTTTGGGAAGAAACCGGTTTGAAATCTTCATAGATTTTTCCATCAAGATCATGTATTGTGCTGATGAAATAAGGTTTATTCAACACACCTTCATTTGCAAAACATGAGTACGCTGAAGTCATTTCCATTAATGAAATAGAAGAAGCACCGAGAGCAATCGAGGGAACTTCTGGCATATCACTTGTTATCCCGAGTTTATTCGCTAATGCAATTGTATTTTTTACGCCCGCCTTTTCAATAAGCTTTACCGCAACTGTATTTACAGAGTATGCCAGTGCGCCTTTCATTGAATACGTCACCTGGTAATCAACTTGTGAATTTCGCGGAGTCCACTTTTCGCCTTCTTTATCAATGTATGTTTGCCTGTCGGCTGAAATCAACTCACATGGTTCAACTCCTTTTTCAATTGCCTCCGCATAAACGATCGGCTTAAAGATCGATCCCACCTGTCGTTTGGTTGTTTCTTTCACATGATCAAATTGAAAGAAGTCATGGTCGATACCGCCAACCCATGCTTGTATTCTTCCATTCGATGGATCAATTGCAAGGAACCCGGCATTGAGATATTGCAAATGGTGAATAATGGAATCCAATGGACTTGTTGTTGTCTCTTTTACACCTTGCCAAGTAAATAACGACATTGGTGTTGGTCTCTCCATTGCCTCCATTATTTCTTCCTCCGATAATCCCTGCTCTGCAAGTTTCTGATATCGTGGCGATCTATGTATCGCCTGTTCCAGTACTTCTTCTTTTCCTTTCCACGGCTTTTGCTTGCCCCAATGATCAAAAAATGTTTTTTGAATTTCTGTCATCTGTTGAACCATTGCATCTTCCGCGTATTTCTGAAGTCGTGAATCAACTGTTGTATAAATTTTAAGCCCGTCTGTATAAAGATTATAAGGTGTGCCGTCTTCTTTTTCATGATTTGCACACCACTCTATCAATACGGACTTAACATATTCTCTGAAATATGGAGCAAGGCCTTGATGAAAAGATATCTTATTGTAGGCAAGCTCAACAGACAATGCCTTAAGAGAATCAGCTTTTACTGAGTCAAGTTTATTGTACTTTACCATCTGTCTTAATACTACATTACGGCGTGTCAGCGCGCGATCTGGAAATAATCTTGGATTATAACTATGCGTTGCCTTTAACATTCCAATTAGCAAAGCTGCCTGATCAATGGAGAGGTCTTTTGCCGAGGAAGAATAGAATCTTTCGGCTGCAGCCTGAATTCCAAAAACATTATCCGCAAACGGAACAGTATTCAAGTAGAGCGTAACAAGTTCCTCTTTTGAATAGATGCTCTCAAGCCTTCTCGCAATTCTAACTTCTCGTAATTTATTTAATAAAATCGGAAAGATCCAATATCGCTTTCTTGGATAAAGATTTTTAGCAAGCTGTTGGGTGATTGTACTTCCTCCACCGGATGATTCATCCTGCTGAATAATTGATTTTACAAGAACGCGTCCAAGACTTCTATAATCAACACCACCATGTTCATAGAATCGAATATCTTCTGTAGAGATCAATGCATCAATAACAGCCGGAGCAATGGCATCATACTTTACTTCCGTGCGATCCTGTAAAAAATAACGCCCTAACAAAACACTATCGGCACTATAAACTTCTGATGCTACCTGGTTCTGAATATTTCGCAACTCTTTATTACCCGGGGTTTCAATCCATATTAAGAACGCAAGAAGAAAAAGGAACGCAAGTGGCGGAGCTATTATCTTAGCCCATCGACGAGCCAGCGGATGCGTATCAAAGTATAGTTTGATTTTAGAGAGTACGTCATCTGCTTTCAACAAATACGGACGTAGCTTCGGATATCTCCATGCTTTTCTGAATAAGAACAGAGGGAGAGATACAAAGCCGTTTCTCACTCGATCAATTATCTGGTTTAAAAACTTCAGCATAGCATCCACAACTTACAAAAATTATTCAGGCTTCTGTCGCCATTGCTTTTTCTCTGAATGCTGTTTTTTATCACCAATACGTTTTCGTGCGGCAGCTTTACTCGGTTTGGTGGCCTTTCGTTTCTTTTTAGGTGTGAACGTTTTTACAAAAAGTTGATTAAGCTTCAAGATAACTTCATCCTTGTTTTCCAGTTGAGAGCGCTTGTCTTGAGACGTGATAATCAAGACACCATCCTTGGTAATTTTTGTTCGTAATTTTTGAAGGATCAATAGCTTTTCATTTCCAGTCAATAGCAATGAATGAACAACATCAAATTTTAATGTGACTTTTGAATTTACCTTATTTACATTCTGTCCGCCAGGGCCACTACTCCTCGACGTTGTGAACGCCAGCTCATTAAACAAAGCGCTTGCCTGAGGAATATTTATTTTATCCATAACTATGACCGATAAAAAAACCTGATTCCGTAAACCGAAATCAGGTTTTAAATTATAAAAATAAACAAACTACTCTTTATGCTTTTTGTCACCTCTTCCATGTCCACCCTTACCCTTACCATAAGATCTCTTCCCATCTTTCAAAGCAGTCCATTTTATCCATTGTGCCTCTGTTAGGACTTTTTTCAATTGTGCCTCTTGTTCCAACCTTAACGTATTCATTTGTTTATGGGAAGTTCCTTTGGTGAGGGAGGTGTCACTCTTTACGTTAAACTTACCTGTTTCAAACTTCTCATTGATCGCTTTCACTTTTGCATATTGATCATCGTTAAGCGTAAGTTCAGCTTTCATTTTGTCAGAACGCTTTGTAGTGACTGCTACTGGATCTGGTTTGTACTTTTGGGAAAAAATAACTGTGCTTACCATCATTAGTCCCACTAACATCATGCTTCTTTTCATAATCATTTATTGTTTTGGATGTTAGACAGTCATGGTAGCAGAATTATTCCCATCTGTAAGGACGAATCAGAATTTAAAGAAAAAAATATAGAACAGCGGTTTTATGAGAGGAAGCTTAAACGCAATTTTTCATAGGGCATTTCTACTTCGAGATATACCGGAGCATCGTTGATGCTGTGATAATTCAATTCAACAATACTTTTGTTGCTCATTTGAGGATTTTGATAAATCCTTCCAATGCTTGCTGTGTTGATCATGATTGTTCTGGTCTCATCGTCTTCCGACACCAGTAATTCAATAAACTTGTTCATAAAGAAATTTTTTTAGTCAACACCTTCAACGGCGATCATTTGTGTAATTGCGATGGATTGCCTGAGTGCTTTTGCGGGACCATATATATCAGATGACCACCATGCTTTTGCCATTTCCAACGATGGGAATTCAAGTATCACAAGTCTATTTGGTTTCCAATCACCTTCAAGCGTTTCCGTTGCCGCTCCTCTTACAATAAACTTTCCATCAAAAGGGAGTAATGATCCTGGAGTTAGCTTTTTATACTCCTCGTATCGCACGGAATCATTGATTTGTACATCTACGATTATATAAGCCTTCATTTGTCACTTTTTTATAAAAGTAACAATTGCTTTGTTAAAGAGTTAAAAAGTTAAAATGATTAAGTAATAGTTTTCTTAGATATTCTAGTAGTATTTCATCTTCATTATTACCTTTCTGTCACTCTGGAGCATGAATTTAAAGTCGCTGTATACCGGTCGTCTAAGATTTGAATGATAATAATCTGAAAATGCATGACCTTCTTTTGGGAGGAACCACCCCATATCAAGCTTCACATCATTATTTTCATCATCAAGTAACGCAATTCCCATACTACCCTCTTTGAATCCGTAATACGTTTTTGTAAGAGTTCCATTGACAACCTCAGATTTATTAACAACAACTCTTAAAAATCCTGTATCGTGAGGAAATGGTGTAATGTCATCATAAAATTTAAAACGAATCGTTCCTTCTGAATTTCTAATGTCAGTAACAATGATTTTAATAGAGTAAGTCTTTTCATTTGGGTTAGGCTTCACACCATGATACCATATTAGACTGCCAGGTGTATCAGGGTTTGATACATTTGTTGAATCACTTTGAGCAAAAACAAGTGTCGGAAGAAAGAATAAGAAGAAACAAACCAGCTTTATCATTACGCGGCAACCGTGCTTTTGGTGAAGATACGTAATAGTCTGTTTACACAGAGATCAGATTACTTCGGAAGTAAAAGATTAATTTTTATGAAAGTTTACATGGATTCTTCTTTTTTTCTTTTGTAAGAACTACTTCCAAGATGTCCTCATCGGAAAGATTAATGCTTCCTCCAACGTAATTGTGGACACGGAAATTTTCAGTTTGGTGGCATGCCCGGGCATTTTTATCGTCTCAGAGAGATAGTCTGAACCACTGTAGACAGCTTCTGTAAAAACCACCGCCTACTGCTTTGTCGAGTTCTGATGCCATGCAATTTTGGGCTAGAGTTTATATAATTAAAAGCTAACGAATTTTTGATTAGGACATTGAAGCTTCAGGAGGAATTGGTTATTTGCATCATCTTATTTATACATGAAAAGCAAACCTTCCAAATCAACTTTATCGGTTCACGCTGGTTCTGTTGGCGATCCCGTCTTCGGCGGATTGACAAATCCCATCTACACATCCTCGGCATACGATTACTCTGAAATCGTCAGGTATCCACGGTACTTCAATACGCCCAACCAGGATGCTGTAGTGAAAAAGATGGTAGCGCTGGAGAACGGAGAAGACGGACTTGTGTTCAGCTCGGGAATGGCAGCGATTCTTACCTCTTTATTTGCTTTGTTGAAAACCGGAGACCACGTAATTTTTCAAAATGACTTGTATGGTGGCACTCATTATGCTGCCTTCCACGAACTCAGTCGGTTCGGCATAGAATTCACGATGGTTGATGCCGCTGATCCAAAGAATTTTGAAATGGCCATCCGAAAGCAAACGAAAGTTATCTATGTAGAAACCCCTTCGAATCCATTATTAAAAATAACAGATCTGGCAGCGGTGAGTACGATTGCACGCAAGCATGGACTTGTAACACTGATCGACAACACCTTTGCATCACCTGTAAATCAAAATCCGATCGATCTTGGAATTGATATTGTTTTGCACAGCGGGACGAAATACATCGGAGGTCACAGTGACATTTGCTGCGGCGCTATGGTGAGCTCAAAGAAATTAACAGATCAAGTCCGCGTCACCGCAACCTTATTCGGCGGAAGCCTTGATGCCAACACATCTTACCTGGTGGAACGAAGTCTTAAAACATTAGTGCTTCGTGTTCGTAAGCAAAACGACAATGCAAAAAAGCTGGCTGAGTTTCTTGAGGCTGAATCAAAAGTTGGAAAAGTATTTTATCCTGGATTAAAAAATCATCCTGGGCATACTATTGCTAAGAAACAAATGCCAGGTGGATTTGGAGGAATGTTATCATTTGAGGTGAAGTCTGATCCGGATAAATTCATTAAAAAGCTTCATTACATTAAAAAAGCAATCAGTCTTGGTGGAGTCGAATCTACGATTTGTTCTCCGTTCAGAACATCGCATTCAAAACTTACATCCGCAGAGCGTAAAGCCGTTGGAATATCTGATAAGCTTTTAAGGTTTTCTGTTGGTATAGAAGATGCAGAGGATTTGATTAATGATATAAAGGGAGCGTTATAATATTATGCACATCCCTGAACCCCTCGTCCTGGGAATATGAAGGAGGATCTAAGCCCCTTTGATGATGCTTATGAAGTCAGACGCTTTTAGTGATGCCCCACCAACTAATGCCCCATCAACATCAGGACAGGAGAAAATTTCTTTTGCATTGTCTGGCTTTACGCTTCCGCCATATATTATTGAAACTGACTGAGCAACATCTTCGCTATACTTCGTGGCGATCTGTTTACGAATAACGGCATGCATGTCTTGTGCTTGTTGTGATGTTGCTGTCTTGCCGGTACCAATCGCCCATACTGGTTCATACGCAATCACTACTTTTTTAAGTGCATCAGCAGAAAGATGAAAAAGGCTTTCTTCAATCTGCTTGCGGACCAATGTTTCGTGAGTTCCTGCTTCACGAATTTCCAATGGTTCTCCGCAGCAGAAAATAGGTGTAATATTATGAGAAAGAGCCTTATCTACTTTGGTTGCCAGCAATTTTCCGTCTTCTCCGAAATACTGGCGTCGTTCGCTATGACCAATAATTACATAAGGAATAGCCATTGATGCAAGCATTGCTGCAGATGTTTCACCGGTGTAAGCACCTGACTCATGTTCACTGCAATTTTGCGCACCCGCAAAAATAAGAGACCCGGCTAACTGATCTTTTACAGAAAATAAAAAAGGAAAAGGAACACATAACACAACCTTTACATTTCCCTTTATCTCCTGAGAGAAAAGATTCTTCAATTCAAATGTCAATGATGTTGCTTCTTTGAACGTCTTATTCATTTTCCAATTGCCAGCAATAATTTTAGTGCGCATTATCTATTGAATTTATTTCGTTTCGAATTCGAATGTTTCAGTTGGCTTATCGCTTGTGAGACGATAACTTTTCACCGGACCTTTATACGTAATATGAATAAGGTTTGATTGATCTTCATGAATATCCTGAATGACGGTGTTGGTCACGTCAAGCGTTTTAAGTTTTTTTACATTTTCAATTTCCAGGTAGCATATGATCGCAAGATCTTCGACCTCATGAGCTAGGAAGTTAATCTTTACGCGCTTTCCATCAAGGTTAATTTTAATATGCTCACTGAGATAGACCTGCAGCAACTGGTCAGTTGTCTTTCCCGATTTGGGCTCCATCAGATCGAGATTATTCTGACCCACCTGCTTACGAACAGATAGTTCAAGATCGTCAATGAAAATGCGTGATGTGATCTGTAGTGACTTTGTTTTTTCATTGTACACCACTTCGGTAACTGAAACATGAATCGGATGAGGAAGCCAGAATAGGAATAACTGAATTAGTAATGTCATAGGCCCAAAAGTAAACAGGATTTTTATGAAAAATGAACTTTAAATAAACGACCCGAAGTATAAAATCATTTGCGATCTTGGTGGCCATTGATTTATCGTACAAGGCATGTCTCTCTTTGAAGTTTATTTTATTGAAGGAAGAAATCACATTCTTGACTATGTAAATGGTTACGATCACATACTTTTTGTCGTAGCGCTATGCGCAGTGTATGTAATCCGTGAGTGGAAGCAAATTTTGATCCTTGTTACAGCTTTTACAATCGGTCATTCCATTACGTTGGCCCTTTCAACACTTAACATTATTAATGCCAAAACATCTATTATTGAATTTTTAATTCCTCTTACCATTCTTATCACATCCATTTCGAATATTTTAAAAAGAGAAAATACCATCACCCAAAGTCGGGTACAGCTCAATTATTTTTTGGCCCTTTTTTTTGGTCTTATTCATGGAATGGGATTTTCTTACCTTCTCAGAGCACTGTTGGGTAAAAATGATAGTATTCTTACACCTCTTTTTGCCTTTAATATAGGGTTGGAATACGGCCAAATAATAATCGTAGGGATTTTTCTTGCTGTTAGTTTTATTGTAGTGAATTTGGCTGGATTGCAGAGAAGAATCTGGAAAATCGTCATATCTTCCATCACAGCCTGCTTCGCCCTGTACTTAATGATATCAAGAGTAGTTTAACTCAGATTCTAATAAACACAACCCAAATTATATCTACCAATGAAGAATGTATTTTTACTAATTGCGTTCCTGTCATGCTCAGCCCTGTTCGCGCAGGAAGCGAAGAAAGACTGGAAAGGAAAATTCGAGCAGCTTGATCAAATGCTGCCAACGCCAAATGAATATCGTTCCGGCTCGGGGGCCCCTGGTCCGAAATACTGGCAACAGCAAGCTGATTACGTTATCAATGCAGAGCTTCATGATGATACTCAAAGTATCACCGGTGCAGAGACAATCACCTACATCAATAACTCTCCTGATGGTTTAAAATATTTGTGGCTGCAACTTGATCAGAACATCAATGCGAAAGGAAACAATACTCTTAAGACATCAACGATGACTGTTAAAGATTCTACTGCCACAAAAACTATGTCTTCAAGTCTCGGCCTTTCTGATTTCGATGGTGGGTTCAAAATCAAAAGTGTAAAAGATGTTTCTGGGAAAGCCCTATCCTATACAATCAATCAGACGATGATGCGTGTTGACTTACCAACACCAATTCCAGCAGGGCAAAAATTCTCATTCAATGTTGAATGGGCCTTCAACATCAACGATCGTATGCTTGGGAATACACCAAATGATGGTCGTAGTGGTATGGAATATTTTCCTGAAGATGGAAATTACTCTTATATCATCGCGCAGTGGTTCCCACGAATGTGCGTGTATGATGATGTAGTTGGATGGCAGAATAAACAATTCCTTGGACAGGGAGAGTTTACATTGAACTTCGGTAATTACGATGTGAGTCTTACTGTACCAGCGGACCACATTGTTGCGGCAACAGGTATTGTTCAAAATTTAAAAGACGTCATCACTGCTGATCAGTATGCTAAGTTTGAAAAAGCGAAAACAACATTTGACAAACCTGTAATCATTGCATCACAGGCAGAAGCAGTTGTTCGGGAGAAGACAAAATCGACAGCAAAAAAAACATGGAAGATAAAAGCGGAGAACGTTCGTGATTTTGCTTTTGCGAGCTCACGCAAATTTATCTGGGACGCCATGGCTGTAAAGATTGGCGATAAAACTCCTTTGGCGATGTCATACTATCCAAAAGAAGGGAATCCACTTTGGGAACAGGAGTCTACAAAAGCCGTAAAGGCTGCGATCTCAACTTATTCAAAGTATACAATTGATTATCCATATCCGCATGCTACGTCCGTGCACAATGCTTCATTAGGTATGGAGTATCCGATGATTTGCTTTAATGGAGCAAGACCAAACAAAGACGGTACTTTCAATGACAGGACTAAATGGGGGCTTGTTGGAGTGGTTGTACACGAAGTAGGCCATAATTTTTTCCCAATGATCATCAACAGCGATGAACGTCAGTGGACATGGATGGATGAAGGGTTGGATACATTCGTGCAATTCCGAACTCAGGTAGAAAATTATCCTGATATGCCCCAACGCAGAGGTCCTGCATCTGGTATTATTCCATACATGAAAGGTGATGGATCATTGCAAAGACCATTGATGGTGAATTCTGAATCGGTAGTTCGTTCAAACTTTGGTAATGAGCAATATGCAAAGTGTGCTACTGGTCTTAACATGCTCCGCGAAACAATCATGGGGCCAGAACTATTTGACAAGGCATTTAAAGAATATGCTCAACGTTGGGCTTTTCATCATCCAAAACCAGCAGATTTTTTCCGTACAATGGAAGATGCATCTGCAGTAGATCTTGATTGGTTCTGGAAAGGCTGGTTCTACACAACGGATGCATGTGACCAGTCTATTGACAAGGTAAAATGGTACCAGATTCGCAAAGATGAAAGCACTCTTGAAAATAAAGGCAAGAGTGTTAAGAAGGGTGACTTAACCACTTCCGGTTCTTCTTCTACCGGGGCAGGAGCTAGTGATAAAGGACCGGATGATTTCAGTGGTGGACCTCAGCCATTCTCTGTCATTCCAACAGACGCCCGTTTTTACGGTGATTTCCAAAATCATGTTGATGACAAGGCGTTGATCGCTAAAATGGAAGGTAAAAATTTCTATGAAATAACATTCACAAACAAAGGTGAGCTTGTAATGCCTGTAATTGTTGAGTGGACGTATAAAGACGGAACAAAAGAAATTGAAAGAATTCCCGCAGAGATATGGCGTAACAATGAAAAAACCGTTACAAAAGTATTCATGAAAAATAAAGAAGTAACAAACATTGTGCTTGATCCAAAACAGGAAACAACTGATATCAATGAAACTGATAATGTATTTCCTAAAGTAACGAAAACGAATAAATTTGACGAGATTAAAAAGAAAATAAATTAAATAAGAAGTTGAGAATCGAGAAGTTGAAAATTGAAGAATTTGACTCTTAACAATTGAGCGTGTCATTCTTCGATTCTCAACTTCTTATCTTCTTCAAAACAAATACCATGAAAAATCTTATAATCATTTTTCTCGCTGTTTTAACAACCTCAGCGTTCGCTCAGGAAGAACAGCCCAAATGGAAAGGCAAGTTTGAGCAGCTTGATCAGATGCTTCCAACTCCAAACAGTTACAGAAGCAGTTCAGGCGCCCCTGGTTCTGCTTACTGGCAACAAAAAGCTGATTACGTAATTGACGTTGAGTTAAACGACGAGAATCAATCAATCATTGGTTCTGAAACGATCACATATTTTAACAATGCTCCTGAAGAATTGAAGTATCTGTGGCTTCAGCTTGATCAGAATATCAATGCAGATGGGAGCATGACAAAGAAGACATCTGGCAGCACGATCCGCGACTCGATACCGGCAAAGATGCTGGCGACAACAACGGGCTCATTCGATTATAAAGGCGGTTATACTATTAAAAGTGTTAAAGATATAGCAGATAAAGATCTTCCCTACATCATCAATAACACAATGATGCGTATTGATCTTCCTCAGCCTTTGAAGAAGGGTGAGAAATTTTCATTCAAAATCTCCTGGTCTTACAATATCAATGACATGATGATGGTAGGTGGTCGCAGTGGCATGGAATATTTTCCAGAGGATGCTAACTATATTTATTTTATTGCACAGTGGTTTCCGCGCATGTGCGTGTTTGATGATTATGAAGGATGGCAGAACAAACAGTTCCTTGGAGCAGGTGAGTTTGCGCTGACGTTTGGCAATTATCGTGTAAAGATCACCGTGCCCTCAGATCATATCGTTGGTGCATCTGGTTGGTTACAAAACCCAAAAGATGTATTGTCCAAAGAACAAATCGACCGTTTTGAAAAAGCACGTAAGACATTTGATCAGCCCGTATTTATTGTAACAGAAGAAGAGGCTAAAAACAAAGAAAAAGAGCGTTCTAAGAAAAAAAATACTTGGGAATTCTATGCTGAAAACGTACGTGACTTTGCATTTTCTTCATCCAGAAAATATATCTGGGATGCGATGGCGATAAAAAATGGAAGCAATAATCCACTTGGTCAGTCCTTGTATCCAAAGGAAGGAGCGGCACTTTGGTCAAAGGAATCAACAAAGGCGATAAAGAATTGTCTCGATGTTTATTCAGCACGCACAATTGATTATCCATATCCTACGGCATACTCATGCAACTGGGTGGGTGGTGGAATGGAGTATCCTATGATTTCATTCAATGGCGGACGTCCGGCGAAAGATGGAACAATTTCAGAAAGAACATTGACAAGAACGGTTTCTGTTATTGTTCACGAAGTCGGTCATAACTATTTTCCAATGATCATTAACTCCGATGAGCGTAAAGATACATGGATGGACGAAGGTCTGAATTCATTTCTTGAAAAGGAAACAATGGCTGAACGGTATCCCAAGCTTGATCATACAGGAAATACCCCGAAGGGAATCGTGACGTTCATGAAAGGTGACAAGAGCATCATGCGTCCTATCATGGCGATGTCTGATAACCAGGGAAGGAGTTTTGGTCCTAATGGTTATAATAAACCGGCCGCAGCCTTAACAATTCTTCGCGAAACGGTTATGGGCCCTGAATTATTTGACAAAGCATTTAAAGAATATGCTCAGCGTTGGGCATTCAAACATCCAAAGCCATCTGATTTTTTCCGCACGATGGAAGATGCTTCGGCTGTGGATCTTGACTGGTTCTGGAGAGGTTGGTTTTATACTACTGATAATGTTGACTTAACAGTTGATAATGTAAAGTGGTATAAAGTAAAATCAACTACAATTGATCCTGAAAATAAAACTGTTAAAGTAAAACAGGGTGATCTTTCAGCCAGTGCATCCGGCGGAAAGGCAACTGACTTTAGCAACGGTCCACAGGAATTTACAGTAACGAATACTACTGATGCTGACTATCGCGACTTCCGGAATCGTATTGATGACAATGCAATTCGTCAGAAGCTTGAAGGAAAAAATATCTATGAGATCACTTTTAAAAATTCCGGTGGTCTTGTTAGTCCTGTCATTATCGAATGGACATTCAAAGATGGCTCTAAGGAGATTGAGCGTTTGCCGGCTGAAATCTGGAGATTGAATGAATCTGAGGTAAAGAAAGTTTTCGTTAAAGAAAAAGAAGTTGTGAATATCATTGTAGATCCAAATCTGGAAACGGCCGATGTCAATGTAAATGACAATGTGTTTCCAAAGAAGGCGGCAATGAATAAATTTGAGGAGATTAAGAAGAAGACGAACTGAGATTAAAAACGAAAGATTTAAGATTAAAGATAACCCTGGGTGAAAGTCCGGGGTTTATTTTTAGACTAGGATTTAAAAAACGTAGGAATAAAAGGATTAAAATTTTCAGAATTACCGAAAACTTTTCAATCCTAGTCGTTATTTCTTCGTCTTTGTTTTTAATTTGTTATTTACTTCATCATCAAGATGATGCTTATGAAGAAAGCGATGAACAATAGGAGTTAAGAAAACTGCAACTGTACTAAGAAAAACAACGCCGCTGAAGATAGCGTAAAATGACGCAAACAATTTTGCGGCATCCGTTTTCATCGGATCTACCGGTCCCATACCCGTAAGGATCATCGAAGCATTCAAAAGCGCATCAAGCCATGGAAGATCATCGATGAAATGATATCCTGCTATGCCAATACCCAATGAAACTCCAATTATGAGAAGCGCAAAACCGGTATAGCGAAGTACTCGTTTTAAAAAGTCATCAAATGGCTGAAGTGGCTTTACCTTATATTCCATCATTTCGTAAAAAGTTTCCCAACTTTATTAAGATCAACGTTACCCCCTGAAAAAATTATACCAACCATTTTTCCTGCAAATTTCTGCTTTTGTTTAAAAACAGCCGCCAACGGAACGGCACATGACGTTTCAATGATTATTTTAAGTCGCTCCCAAACGATCTGCATCGCAGCGATGATCTCTTCATCACTAACAGTTATGATTTCCTTGACATTTTCATAAATGATTGGAAAAGTTTTATCACCAAGTGAAGTCAAGAGTCCATCGGCGATGCTGTTGGGCGGAGAAGCTGGTTCGATCTTTCCACTTTGCATCGAGCGAAAGGCATCGTTTGCCAATTCCGGTTCACCGGCAACAACGATTGTCTTTGGAGAAAAATATTTTGTAGCAAGAGCTGTTCCACTCAACAATCCACCACCACCAACTGGCACAATGATAAAATCGAGATTATTGACGGATTCGAGTAATTCTTTCGCACATGTTGCCTGGCCTTCCACCACATCATAGTTATTAAAAGGATGAATCTCTGTTGCTCCCGTTTTACTAATGATATCCGCAAGCGTTGATTCACGTGCCGCAAGCGTTGGCTCACATTCAAATATTTCACCACCATAACCTCGTACTCCGCGCTTTTTTATTTCAGAAGCAGTTTGCGGCATTACGATGTATGATTTCACTCCAAGAATTTTTGCTGCCCTTGCTAACGCCTGCGCATGATTTCCTGAAGAGTGTGTTGCTATACCGTTGAGTCTTTGCTCTGGAGTAAGCTTTAACGATGCATTCATTGCACCACGTGATTTGAATGCGCCAACCTTTTGGAAATTTTCACATTTAAAAAAAAGACGGCAACCCGCCATCTCGTCTATGGATGCGCTTGTCATTACCGGTGTATGATGAATGTATGGTTTGATCCTTTCGTGCGCCAGTGCGATTGATTCTTTTGTGGGAATGTTCATAAAATAAGTCTCAATGTGTTGAAATACAGATGTGTCAAAGGTGTTTGCATAAAAATTACTGTACTATTAAATTCAATTTTCACTGTCTTTTCGCAAAAGTAAGGCTTATAAATCCTGATTTCTTACAAACTTTTAACAGGCAAAATCGGGCAGGAAACAAAATTTCCGAAATCACATTATATTTGTAATACAGTCGTCTTTGATAAAAATCATTTCTATGAAACATGTATTTGTATGTTTAGCGAGTGTTACAATGATATTAGTAGCCTTGACATCGTCAGCGCAATTTCTTAATAAGCTTAAACAAAAGGCTGAAAATAAACTTGAGAACTCTCTTGATAAAAAACTTGGGACGGGTCAGCCTAAAAGTGGTCAAGGATCGACTGGTACATCTACAAATCAGGGTGGGAATGCAAATGGAGGAGGTCTGGGACAAAATCAATCAGGTGGTGGTTTGATTTCAACCCCGCCGGATGTCAATCAAAACCTCGCTGACGGAGAAGTTGCCTTCAAAGGCGGCAATTACGGCGAGGCACGATACTCGATTCAACAGGCAATGTTAGGGGTTGAATTAGAGATTGGAAACAAAATATTGAAGTCCTTACCGGAGGCAATTAATGGTCTGAAAAAAGATCCAACTTCTGACAAAGTAACGAGCAGTGGATTTGGCTGGGCAGGTCTTTCTATAGAGAGAATTTATTCCGATTCAAAAGAAAAGGAATTCAAATCGACGATTGCAAACAATTCAATAATGATGTCGGCGTTAAATTTATATTTTACAAACGGAGGGTATGCTCAACAAACCGGCGGGCAGCAAAACTGGAAGCAAATAAAAGTGAGAGGCTACCGTGCTATTATCGAATTCAATGAAGGTAGTGGTTATAAAGTGAGTGTTCCATTGGGACAATCTTCTTTGATTATTTATGAAGGAGTAAATTTTGCTACGGAAAAAGATATGATGACTGCATCTTCCGTTATTGACATAGATGTCATTAAAAAGATGTTGGGAGAACAATAATTGCCTGTGACTAAACTATTTAATATGAAACTGTTATTATCTATTTTTCTCATCAATACTATTGTATATTCTGCAGGAGCACAGGATTTTGACAAGAATCTATCGACTGCAAAAACCTCCTACACAGCAGGTAATCTGGAAGATGCACGCTTTGCAATGGAGCAAATGCTTATCAACCTTGATGAAGCTATTGGTAAAGAGATTTTAAAAATGCTCCCGGTGCAAATGGGTTCCTTAAAGACAAATCCGAAAGATGATAATGTATCCGGAAGCTCAGCAGGTTTCACGGCTGGTCTGTACGTACATCGGACGTATGGATTAATGCCGAATGTTACCACGATTGAGATCATCAATAATTCGCCGATGATAAATTCTATAAGTATGATTTTAAATTCTCCTATTATGGGAGGGATGCTGCGGGATGAAAATCAAAAGACTTTAAAAGTTCAGGGTTATAAATCCCTACTCACAAAAAAAACGGACAGTGATACTGGAAAGATCGGCTATGAGCTTCAGATCCCAATGAATAACACGCTTGTTACAATAAACTCAGACGAAACTACAGAGACTCAAATTACAGGATTTGCTAACACGATCCCGCTTTCAAAAATTGCCCAAGTCTCACAATAGAAAGCTCTATAGTTTTAGCTTAATTCAGAAAGCATTAAATGTGATACCGCACAACCGTCTTGATCAAGTCTTTGATTGTTGAGTTTTCTGTTATCGCTGATTCGGGAAGCTGAATATGAAACCTTTGTTCGGTTTCAAATAAAACCCAATTCAATTCGGAAGGCGTTGCTCCAAGCGATTTAAAATCAGTTTTACTGGTTAGCGTTTTTTTATGTGTGCTTAATATTTTCTGAAGAACAGACAGTACAATCTTGTTATACATAGCGTATTTAATTTTACGTGCAGACTGGTCTTTGACTTTACAATTTCGTAATAGTTTATTGGTAAGACGCAAAAGCCTGATGTTTTATTTTAATTCTACTTTAATTGTTGGAGGAATTAATTTGTAAACGACTGGCGTAACGACTCTTGAAAGTAGCGTTGAACTGATCAATCCCCCAATTAAAACGATTGCAAGAGGACTAATCAACGGGTTAGTTGATATTGCAATCGGCATCAACCCTCCGATTGCAGTTAATGATGTTAATATGATTGGAAGAAACCGCACCTCTCCTGCTTCCCTGATTGCATCTTCCAGAGGCTTGCCTTGCTCACGGAGTTGATTGGTGAAATCCACCAGTAAAATGGTGTTTTTCACCTCAATTCCTGCTAAAGCAATCATTCCAACAATAGCAATAAATGAAAGCGAGTTGCCTGTAATTAAAAGTGCCAGTATTGCCCCAACAATTCCCAATGGAATAACTGACAACACTATCAATGTACTTTTAAAAGTTCCGAACTCAAGAATCAAAACAGCAATAAATAAAAATATAGTGATGATGATCACACTCATAAATCCACCGAATGATTTATTGCGGGATTCTAATTCACCACCCATCTCATACGTATAACCGATAGGCAATTTCACTGCATTCATTTTTGCAATGACACGCGTTGCAACGTTATCACTTAGAACGCCCTTTTTCACAAAAGCACTTACTGAAACAACTCTGATTTTATTGTAGTGATCAATTTTTATTGGCGAGGATTCAAAACGCAATTGCGCAACTTGTTTTAAGGGTATTGCTTGCCCCATTGCGTTATTCACATAAAGATTATCAAGCACTTCCAATGAGGGATGCTCGCCTTTTGCCTTAGATATTACAATTTCATAATCATCGCCTTCAGTATCAGAAAAATTTCCTGCATTAAGCCCGGAAATTGCAAGGCGCACAGTGCGATCAATGCTAATGGTTGGAATGCCAAGCATTCGAGCTTTTTCTTTATTAATATCCAACCGAATGTCTGATTTCAAATGCGTTACAGGATTGTTGATATAAATCGTTCCCTCTGTACTTGCAAGCAATTTCTCCACAGATGCTGCAAGCGTACGAAGTGAATCCAGATTCTCTCCATATAATCTAACTTCTACCGGTGCAACGATCGGAGGACCTTGTTCAAAATTCTTAACCTCAACTTTTGCACCTGGATAGGGTGTCCATTTTTTTCTTAACTCTTCTATGATGGCAAGTTTTCTTTCCGGCTTTGTGTCATCTTCAAGTTGAACGAGTATCTGCGCATAGTCAGTATGTTCATTTTCAGGGATAACATTATAATAAATTCTTGGATTGCCTTTGCCAACATTTGAAGCAAAATATTTTATCTCAGGATGTTTCTCGAGTTCCGCTTCAATGGTTTTTGTAACGGCATCAGTATGATTAAGATTTGATTGCAATGGAGTATTTATCTCTACGAGAAACTGTGGCTTTTCCGACGCTGGAAACAAACTGAATCCGATAACAGGAAAGAGTTGAAGGGACCCCACAAAAACCACAAGCGCTACTGCAATAGTAATATACGGTTTGGCAAGAGCTTTGTCTAGAATTGGTTTATAGCTTCCATGAATAACTTTTTTTAATGCCCTCATGAACATATTTCCATCCGGATGGCCGATATGTTCTTTCAATATTCTGCTTGAAAGAAATGGAATAATTGTTAACGATACCAATAATGAAGCAAGCACGCAGGTGATAACTCCCATTGGCAGACTTCTGATAAATTCACCTGAAGCTTCAGGTAAAAAAACTAATGGCATGAAAGAAATTATCAATGTAACGGTACAACCAAGGACGGCCATTCCAATCTGCTTCGTTCCTTTTAGCGTTGCATCCATACGTGAATGGCCTTCGCGTATCCATCGTTCAATATTTTCAACGACAACAATGCTGTCATCTACCAGTAGTCCCAGTGCAACAACCAGGCCCACAATGCTTAATTGGTTAAGATTGAAGCCTAAAATATTCATTAATATGATTCCAATTGCGAGTGATAATGGAATTGAGATCATTACGATCAATGCGGCACGTTGTCCCAATGGAAGTAACGTAACCCCGACCAATAGAATTGCTAAAATGAAATCAAATCCCAATCCACTAAGCCGCGTATTGACATTATTCGCCTGATCGAAATGATGGACAAGATCAATGTTTGGAGGAAGTGTCTTTCTGAATTTCTCAATAACTGGTAGATAGCTTTCCTGTGTCTTAGAAATATTTTCGCCTGGTTTTTGAGCTGCCGTTACAAATACACAACGATGACCATTCAATCGTGTAATGTGCTTTTCTTCGGAATAGTCAAAATATATTTTCGCAATATCCTGAAGAAGGATATTTCTTCCATTTATGGATGAAATAACCGTGTTCTTAATCTCATCAAGATCTTTATAGTTACCGCTCGTCTTTATATTAAATGATTTATTTCCAGCATCAATACTTCCACCTGGAATATTGGCGATCTCACTTTGAATGCTCCCGGTGACGGCATCCAATGGAATTCGCATAGAAGCCATTTTCTCCAACTGAAGATCAACCCGAACGATCGGATCTGGTAATCCGTGAATTGTAACTTTTTTTAAAGTAGTAACTTTCTCAAATTCATCTCTTAAATTTTCAGCACTCTTACGAAGTTTATCTAGTGTTGCATTTTCAGAAACCAATGCCAATTGAATAACATTCACATCAGAAGGCAGCACTTTCCGGACTTCAATGCTACTGATATCTCTAGGGAGCTCATCCCGCAGCGAATTTACTTCGCGAACAAGCTCCTGATATTTCTCTTCAAGGTTAACTTCATATTTATACTCAACAAACACCACCACCACTCCGTCTCTGATATTAGTTTGAACACGCTTAATTCCTTCCAAACTCGTCACTTTACGTTCAATCGGTTCTGCCACGAGCTCTTCCATATCCTTTGGACTGGTACCAGGATAGACGACAACAATTGGAAATTGTGGTGCATGAATTTCGGGATCTTCCGAGCGTGGCATATTCAAAATAGTTGTCACACCCAATACAATGATCATTAGAAAGATCACCAACGTGAATTGATAATTCTTTACTGCGTATTCAGAGATTTTCATGTTGATTTTTTATTCACTTGTGAAAGAATTATTCTATAATGCGTATGGCAGACCTGTCCGTGAGATAAGCATTGCCAGAAACGATTAATACCTTTGCATTTTCAAGTCCTGATGTTACATGAACGAAGTCGCGGGTAATTCCAGAGATTAAAATGTTTACCTTCTTTGCAATTTTATTGTCCTCTGTGATAAAGACATAACCATGCTGCGCATCACCGTCCAGCAATGCATCGAATGGAATTGTCCATGACTCCACTGATTTTGCCGGTGTAATAGTTGCCTTTCCAAACATACCCGTTGCGAAAGAATGCTTTGGTCTTTCATTAATTGTGAGCTCAATTGTAAATGAGCCAGACAATGGGTCTGTTCCTTCCGATTTTCCTGAAACAATTGCTGTAAAAACTTCAGTAGGAAAAGCATCTATTGAAATTTTTGCTTTGTCTTTTAATTCAATAGTGGACCAATCGCGATCACCAACACCACATCGCACAATCCATTTTCCATGCTTTGCACCATTCGTCTGTAGTACTGAAGAGCCCGAGGTAATCACCTGACCTTCATTGACAAATTTTCGTAATACATAGCCGTCCGATAATGCTCGTATTTCTGAAAAACTTAAATTAAACTTGGCTGATTCTAATTGTTTTTGAGCGATAGATAATCCCGTTTGAGAGTTTTGAAATTGTTCCAGCGTTACCACACTGTCTTTATATAGTTTTGATAATCGATTAAAATCCCGTTGCGCTTTTTCAAAAGTAAATTTTGATTGAGAAACCTGGGCATTGATCTCTGTAAGGTCGAGTGCGGCAAGTACTTGTCCCTTGCGAACTGCATCACCTTCTTTTACTTTCAGTGAACGAATTATTCCTCCCGTCTTGAAAGACAAGTATGTTTCATCATCCGTAGTAAGTTGTCCTGAAACCTGGATTTCAGATTGAACTTTATTTTTTGAAAGTGCGATGACTTTCACCGGAATAACATTCGAAGTTACTTCCTGTTGTGCTTCTGTCTTTTTTCCACAGCTCTGAATCAATGTGATCACAGAAAGGAATGCAATTGAGGGGATAAGATTTTTCATGATGAGTATTTTATTGGTAATGTCTAGTATTAATTTTTTAATGAGTAAGAGGCTATTTCACGTTCGTATTGGGCGGCGGCAGAGAGAACGCGATAGCGCGTAATGGATACCTGAAGCTGTGCCTGAGTCAATTGATTTCTGGCATCAATTGCTTCGATGAATGTGTTAACACCTTCTTTGTATCCTTTGTCAATAAGTTTTTGATAACCCATAGCAGCCTCCTGTTGTTTTTGTGCGGATTGATAACTCTGATGTGCTGTGTATAAATTATTCTTTGTTGTCTGTGCGCTGATATTGATTTGCTGTTCATTCCCTGAAAAATTTAACTGTGTCATTTGAAGATCAAGATTATTCATCTTCACTTTATTGCGATTTCTATTTCCTGCAAATAATGGCACATCTAATTGCACGCCGAACAAATAATAACGTGATGCTGCGTTAACTTTCCAATCCTGTGCTTGGGAACCAAGATCGAGAAAACCGCTCATCTTAGGCACCCAGAAAAGTTTGTTCATCTTCACGATATTGTTGTTGAGATCAATGCTCTCACGAAGCATCTTCAATTCTTCTCTATTTTGAATAGTCAATGAGTCAGGTGCAAAAAGATTTAGTTCTGTAAATTCACTTTGAGTATCAGGTGTTAGTCGCACAACTTCATTACTGTTCCTATTCAACAAAAAGTTAAAATAGAGTTGCGCATTTTCAACCTGGCGTTCGGCGTCTGCCTTCTGCGCATTTGTTGTTTCGATTTCACTTTGAGAGCGAAGGATATAGGCTGGTAACCCTTTTCCGTTATCAAGCAACGATTGATTGACTCTCTTTCCTTCTTCAACTCTTTTTAATGCGCTTTCATAAATCTTGATTACTTCGGTTGCGCTGAGGTAATTATAGTAAGCAACTTTGATATTTTTAATCAGCTCACGTTTGTAGATATCTGCTTCGAATTCCTGTAGAGCAACATATTGTTGTGAGATCTTCTTTCCGTAAATTAAATCCATATTTATAAGAGGAAGCGTTGTATGAACTTTAGCATCATAAAAATTATGAGGGAAAAAGTTCTGACTCACGTTGGCAATCTGTGAAAAGTTATCGCTGCCGGTAAGTTGATTGAGTGTTGAGTAGACCGGATTCAAAAAATCTCCAATGGGAATTGCAATGCTCCGTCCACCATTTCCACTGGTATAGTTTCCCTGCACCCCAATAGCCGGACTGAAGTAGCTATTGGCAATCTTTAAAGTGATCATCGCTTTTTCCAGGGCAATATTTCTTTGCTTCAGCACAATGTTATTGGCCAAGCCTTCTTTGACATAACTATCAAGTATTGTTTGGGCTTTTACTGGTCCCGAAATGAGAATCAAAGTCAAAAAAAGAGTTTTACTGATAGCTGTTTTCATTATGAACAGTGTTTACTAATTAGATAAATTTTTTTATTTGAGTCGTTCGAGAATGGAGATGAACGTATACATTGTATGATTTGTGATTGCATTGATATCAGCCATTTCAGTTTTTACCTGGCGAACATGATCAAGATGTCCACTTGTAATAAGTGATGCTAATCCGTGTACGGTTGACCATATTGTAAAGGATAATCCATCTGGTTCAAGACCTTTAAAATATCCTCTAGCCTGGCATGCTGCAGTAGTGTCGCGAAGCGTTTTAAAAGCATCATCTCCTTCATCCCAACAGAGTGTTAAATCAAGAGCCAATACTTCCATGGGCTGCTTCATTACAAACATTAGTTGATAAAAATCATGATTTTTAACTGCAAAATTGATGTAAACATGACCCATTGCTTTCAGGCGCTCAAACGGGTCCAAAACATTTTCAAGCGTTTTAAATTCTCTCACAAGCATTCTGAATCCTTCTTTATGAAGAGCATAAAACACTTCATTTTTATCCTTGAAATGGAGATAGATTGTTGCAGGACTATATTCAATTTTTTCAGCGATATTTCGCATAGAGGTAGCGTCATATCCTTTTTCAAGGAATAAATCTTTAGCGGCCTTAAGGATAATTTCCTTAAGGTCTTCCTTATGACGTTGTTTTCTATCTCCGATTCCCATGTTGATAGGTGAATTCGTAAACTTACTAAACAGTGTTCAGTAAAATCTTAATTTTCCTGAAATATTTTCTAAATTCATCATTTACTTTCCATTTGGACGTTTATAATCTTCTCTACCTTTCGCAATGATCTACGATTACATCATTATCGGTGCTGGCTCCGCAGGATGCGTATTGGCGAATCGCCTTTCGGAAGATCCTGATAAAACAGTATTATTAATCGAAGCTGGTAAAAAAGATTCACATCCTTTTATTCAGCTTCCCGGAGCCTACATGAAGCTTCATCACAGCGCTGTTGATTGGAACTGCTACTATACGGAACCTCAGGTTCAGCTCAACAATAGAAAAATTTACCATCCACGTGGAAAGGTCCTCGGCGGATCAAGCTCAACAAACGCGATGGCTTATATTCGTGGTCAGCGTGAAGATTATAATAATTGGGAATTCCTGGGATGCAAAGGCTGGAACTATGAAGATGTACTTCCTTTTTTTAAGAAGTCGGAAAATAACGAGCAATTCGAAAATGAATTTCACTCTAAGGGTGGACTATTAAATGTTACACAGGCATATTGGTATCATACAGAACTTGGACAAGCATTTCTAAAGGCATGTGCTGAAAGGGGGATACCATTGAACAATGATGTTAATGGAATGCAGCAGGAAGGAGCTGGATGGTTTCAATACACAATGAAAAATGCTCAACGGATGAGTGCGGCAAAAGCATTTATCGTTCCTGCATTAAAACGAAAAAATCTGTCAATAATAACGAGTGCTCTATGTAAGAAAATCATTGTCGAAAATGATTGTGCCAAAGGAATAGAATTTAAATCCACTAGTAGCAATACGTTAATTGCGCGTGCCAAACGAGAGGTCATATTATCAGCGGGTGCTTTTGAATCGCCCAAACTATTGCTTTTGTCTGGGATTGGCCCGGCTGATGATATGAAGCAATTAGGAATCGAATTGAAAAAAGAATTGCATGGTGTAGGTAAGAATCTTCATGATCATCTATTCTTTCCTGTCAGCAGCCTTTGTAACAAACCCATCAGTAACAATCATTATCTGCCACTCTATCGACAAGCCGTTGAAACAGTAAAATATCTCTTTACTAAAAGTGGTCCGCTTTCAATTGGTCCTTTGGAAGTAGTTGCGTTTATAAAATCTTCTGCAGAAGTTGCCTCACCTGATATTCAACTTCAATTCACGCCAACAAATGCAGGAGTGGAAAAGGTTTCGGACATGTATGATTTAGATTCCTTCACACATACGGATGGCTATACAATTCTTCCAACACATGTAAGACCAGAAAGTCGCGGTTACGTAAGCCTATGGAGCGCAAATCCCGAAGAGCCACCGATCATTCAACCAAATTATTTATCAGAGGAAATAGATAAGACGATTTTAATCAAAGGAGGAAGAAGAGCATTGGAAATATTAGAAGCAAAAGCTTTTGATTCACTTCGTATACGAAATCATCTTCCATCAATTCATTCTTCGGACGATGATTGGATGAACTATATCAAAGAAGTAGCGGAATGTGTTTATCATCCCGTTGGTACATGTAAAATGGGAGTTGATGAATTAGCCGTTGTAGATCCTGATCTTCGTGTTCACGGAATTGATAAGCTTCGTGTAGTAGATGCTTCCATCATGCCGCAGATCTCGAGTGGAAATACGAATGCACCAACTATTATGATCGCTGAAAAAGCAGCGCAGGAGATTAAAGACGAAAGATGAGAGACTAAATACTCAAGATTAAAGTTTATTCTCTGGTATAACCAATCTGACTATTTAAATTAAACAAAAATTTACTTTAAGCCTTCGTATTCAAGCCATTATCTGTTACATAAAACAGTTTTCAACTAGGGGTAACTGTTCATACGGTTGTCATTAACCAGGAGCCTCAAAACCGTAAATTGCGCTGAGTTTTAATCAAAAGCAGTGGATTTACACGAAAACCAGGTATTTACCGCGTTACGTGAGGGCAGCGAAAGTGCTTTTGAAATGTTATTTAAGACTTATTATAAACCCTTGTGTCATTACGCTTACTCGTTTTTAAATGATAAAGATGAAGCAGAAGAGGTTGTCCAGGCTACCTTCATTGGTGTTTGGGATAAACGTAATTCAATTGAAATTCAAACTTCCATTAAGTCCTACTTATACAGGATGGTTCGCAATGCCTCCTTAAATGTTATAAAACATGTAAAGATTAAAAAAGCACATGCCAGTTATGAAATAGCAGGTGGTGAACCTTTACATGAAGATGTAAGTCAATCTTTTATTTCGCTTGAGCTTGAACAACGAATACTTCAGGCAATGAAAATACTTCCTGAGCAATGTCGTACGGTATTTCAATTGAGTCGTTTTGAAGAATTGAAATATTCGGAGATAGCGGAGCAACTTAACATATCGATAAAAACCGTTGAGAATCACATGGGAAAGGCTCTTAAGATTATGAGATCGCAATTAAAGGATTACCTGCCGATGTTATTTATTTTGATAAAAGACTGGATCGAATAACGTGGAGAAAGACATAAATGATATCGACGATTTGATTGGAAAGGTCCTTGCGAATGAAGCCAGTACCGAAGAACAATTACGTTTTAGTAATTGGGTTCAATTGAGCGAGGAAAATCGTCACCACGTTATTCAGATGAAAGTAATTTTTGACCGGGCTGCTTCAAATACGTTTCAATTAAGCTTTGATGAAGATGTAGCCTGGCATAAAATCAAGAGCAGGCTGACTAAATCAAATGAAGGTAAGACAGTTTTTATGACGGAGCTCACCAGCCGCAGAGCAATACTTCGGATCGCTGCGAGCATTATGTTCTTCTGCTGTGTTGGAATGATGGCATACTTTACGTTGAGTAAAAAATCTGCACAAATATTTGCAGTTGTAGCCGATACAAAAACTATTCAGGATTCACTTCCGGATGGAAGCGCGGTGTTCTTAAATAAAAAATCATCCATTACGTACGAAAGCAATTTAAAAAAAACGAGAAAGGTAAACCTGAAAGGCGAAGGTTTTTTTGAAGTAAAACACGAAGAGGAACGCCCTTTTGTGGTTGAAGCAGAAGGAGTTTTGGTAAGAGACATTGGCACATCATTCAATGTTAAAGCTTATCCGGAAAGTGATACGATAGTAGTAACGGTACAAACCGGAGAAGTTCAGATCTACACTTTAAAAGATAAAGGATTGAATCTTAAAAGAGGGGAAACTGGTATGTATAGCAAATACCTCAAACAGTTCACAAGACTTGAAAAGACGGATACCAATATTCTTTCGTATAAAACAGGATTATTCAGTTTCAATAGTACCGATCTTAAATCAGTCATTGAAAAGATCAATGAAGTATATGATTCCAGAATAAAATTAGATAGCCCGTCCCTTGATAAATGCCCCATCACTGTTGATTTCCATGGAGACACGATCGATACAATTATTGAAGTTATTGCTGAAACCTTAAAGCTTACTGTGATAAGGAAAGACAATGAAATTATCTTAAAAGGAACTGGTTGTAATCAGTAATATCAATGAAGCTGGTTGCAAGTTCTTTCGCTTTTCTCGTTTATATTGGATTCTGTTCTGCACAAATGAATATTCCAATTCTTGAAAGAAGGATCTCAATTGAGTTTGTGGATGAAAAACTTCCGGATGTGCTTATGCGCATCGGTCGTGAGGCAAAGTTTTCCTTTTCCTATAATTCATCGATCATTTCGAACAGTCAAATGACTACACAGAATTTTTCCAATAAGCCGATCCGGGAAATTTTAATTATAATTTTTAAAGGCTCCATAGATTATAAAGAAAAGAGCAATCATCTTATTCTTTTCAAAGTTAACGTCAAACCAAGAGCCGCAGTAATACCAGTTATAATTAGTGGATACATAGAAAATTCAATAACAAAAGAGCGTATTGCAAACGCGAGTGTGTATGACAAAAAATCAGTCATGTCCGTTGTAACAGACCAATATGGGTTCTTCAAAATCAAACTTGACAAAAAGGAGAAATTTGCTTCACTAACCGTAAGCAAACGTAATTTCAGAGATACATTGGTAACAATCACTGCATCTGGCAATCAGTTTATCAATATTTCGGTCACTCCCATCAAAAATTACTCGTTGATGGCAAAGGCACAAACTTCTAGCGATTCTATAAAAAACGAATTATCCTTGCCGTACAATAATGAGCCCAATATTGACAACATACATGATACATTGTATAGTGATATTCAGATCTCATTACTTCCTTTCCTGGGGTCGAATGGTGCGTTAAGCGCAAATACAATAAATAATTTCTCAATAAACATCTTTGGGGGATATTCACTCGGTACCCGAAAAATAGAACTTGGGTTCTTTATTAATCTTGATCGTGGGGATGTCAGCTTTTTACAGTTCGCGGGTATTGGAAATCTTGTTGGAAGAAATGTTTACGGCCTTCAGGCTTCAGGCTTTTTTAATGTGAATGGAGGAGAGACAAAGGCGGTGCAATTATCTGGTTTTGGAAATGTAAACTTCAAGGGCTTTCAAGGAGTTCAAGTGGCGGGTTTCGGGAATGTGAATCTCGAAGCAGCGGATGGAGTCATGGTCGCTGGTTTTGGGAATTTATCAGAAGCTCCGTCAAAAGGAATTCAGATCGCTGGCTTTGGAAATTTACAAACTGATAGATTCATTGGATCGCAAATAGCTGGTGTTAGTAATATTGCTGCTAAACATATTTCCGGTTCACAGATTTCTGCCATCTTCAACTATGGTAAATCGGTGAGAGGTACACAGATCGGATTGATAAATATTACAGATACTCTTGGCGGAGTTCCCATCGGACTTGTGAGCATTGTGAAAACCGGATATCACAAACTTGAAGTTTCTGCTGATGAAATTTTTAATACGAATATTGCCTTCCGTACAGGTGTTCAGAAATTCTACAATATCATATTTATTGGTATCAAACCTGAAAATATGGTTAATAGTACTAATGTGTGGACGTTCGGCTATGGAATGGGGTCAGCACGAAGAATAAGTAGTACGCTTCAACTTAATATTGATCTCACATCGCAACATATTAGCAAAGGTGACTTTACTTCTCAGATGAGTCAGCTTAATAAGATACATCTTGGAGTAGATTATAAATTACGAAGAAAATTTTCAGTCTATGGCGGACTCACTCTTAATGGTTACCTCACCAATTCGTCTTATATGGATTATCCTGACTTGTTTTCTTATTACCAACCTTCTGTCATAAATGATATCACATACGGCAGCAGTACCAATCTGAAGATGTGGCTTGGAGCCAAAGTAGGACTTAGATTTTTTTAGTTAAGAAACTTCAACACGTCCGAACGTTAACATCAACTCTTTTCCTATCTTTCCCCTATGATTCTGGCCTACGACATCGGCAATAGCGACATTACAATGGGGCTATGGAATGGAAACGACTGGCAAGTATGGCGTATTCCTTCACGAACGGATCAACCCGAATTATTCTATGGAATAAAAATCCGTGATTCTCTTTTGGAATCTAGTATATCGATTGACCTGGTAACAACAATTGTGATCAGCAGTGTTGTCCCCGGACTTACGGATAAAATAAAAAATGTAGTGCGTTCTTTATTCAAACGAGAACCTATTGTACTTGGACCGTCGCTCTATGATAAGTTGCCAATTGAAGTTTTGAATCCGTATGAAATTGGGTCAGATCTTGTATCAAATGCAATGGCTGCGTATTCTTTATTTAAGAAAACATGTATTGTAGTTGATTTTGGTACAGCATTAACGTTTACAACAGTATCAGGGGAAGGGAAAATTCTTGGAGTATCTATTGTTCCGGGATTGCGCACAGCTGTTCGCGCACTTTCACAAAATACTGCCAAACTTTTCGATGTTCCATTGGAGATGCCAACATCGGCCCTTGGAAAAAATACTGTGACGGCAATTCAATCAGGGATTGTGATTGGTTATGAGGGTCTTGTTAAGAGTGTTGTGCAGGCCATTCGTGCTGAGTTAAAAGAAGAGTGCCCTGCTATCGCAACGGGCGGTCTCTCATTTGTCATCACTTCTCTACGCGGATTTTTTCAATTAGTCGATCCTCAGCTTACATTGACGGGATTGAGAATCATTGGAGAAATTATAGGCGAAAAGAAAAGCTGATTAAAATCTTTGTTTTAAGCTCTTTTGGTCATTAAATAGATAATAGCAGTGACAAAGAGTTTGAATTATACGTGTAACTTCGTTGTAGTAATCAAATAATTTAATTTCTTGAAAACCATTGGCTTACTTTTCTTCTGGTCGTTGCTGTTGTACTCATGTAAGGAAGTTTCCTTTCGTGAGCCACAACCTGTAGGAGTTTCTACATTGAAGGAAGTTCCGGCTTCATTGAGAGGCTATTATTTGGGAATTGATGATGGAGGCTCAGATACCGACACTCTCATCATCGAATCGTGGGGCTATCATATTAAAGATGCAAAAGAAAATGATTGGCTTGGTCGCGGTGTTATCAGCGATTCTCTTGTAATAAAATTCTATGAAAACTACTGTTTTGTAAATTTTCGTTCGGGTGATCAATGGGTTCTGCGTGTGATCAGGCAGAAAACTTCAGGTGATATTCAATTTTTGTCAATTAATGTTTCAGATGATAAGAAACGAAAAGAGACGCTAAGAAAGCTATCAAAAAAATTGAGCATAAAAGAAATCCAACGCAAGGACGATACATTCTATCAAATAGCCCCTACCAAAGACCAGCTTATACAATTATTGAAGGACGGTTTTTTTACAGGAGGAGATCTTTCGAAGGTGAAATAGACAGGATCAAGGAGTTGAGAATTGAGATTGACTGGACTTCAATTAAAATTATCTTCCATTTGAGATTTAAGAATATCTTCAAATAAAAAAACTAACAGTTAAGTGAAGTTTTCTATCCAGAGCTTAAAATCCTCCTATTCTCAACTCCTCAATTCTCAAATTCTCCTACGGCTTCTTCTTCAACAATCCCTTTAGTTTCATCAATTGATCTACCGGACTTGGAGGTATTACTTTTTTCGTTGTATCCTGAGCAGCAGTAGCGGCTGTATCGGTTGTCGGTTTAGTCATCTTCAAAACATCCTTTAGAACATCTTCAGGTTTTTTACCGCTAAGAATTTGCTTTGCAGCATCCTGTGCTTTTTCTTGAGCTGCTTTAGTAAGCGCCTCTTTGATCTGGGCTTTTTGCTCGCTTGCGATCAATGATGTCTTTGGATCCTTGAATGTTCCACCTACTCCTATTGTTACAGGAATTTTGTCTGTAGCGTTGCTCGTTCCATTATACTGGTTTAGAAATCCATTTAATTGTGACCCCAACTGACCCGCCGGCACCATCATCTTTAACGAATAATCAATTGTTTGATCAAGTCCTGAGCTTCCGGTAATAGTTGTAGCATAGTCTCCAAACTTCACCTCAAATGGCTTTACACTGAGTCGGCCATTTACAATCGTAGTAGATAGCAATACATCTTTCAGAGAGACCTTGTCTGAAGTATTGAGCTTTGTAAGCGATGTAATTCCTGAAAGCAGTTTGGATTGCGTAAGCGTTGCTTCCAATATTTTTACGATACCATCCATATTTACAGTTCCAAGATTTGGCATCATGTTCTTATTAAGTTCGCCGTTGATCTTAAAGTTTGTAGAGAATATCCCGTTCACTAATCCAGCTATTGGTGCGTACGTTTTTACAATAGAAAATGAGCTTGCCGCCTGTTGAATTGAAAGGCTTTCGATCTTCACATCCATGTTATACTTCGGATGCTTCACATCTTTCGGATTGTAAGAACCGCTTAAAACAAATCCACCACCAAGCATATTAAATTTTAGTCCATTCAGATTGGCAATTCCGTCTTTCAGGATAATGTCTCCACTAGCATTCGTAATAGTATAATCCATCATTTTTGCAGTTTCCACTGATGATCTCATTAGGAAATCAATGTTTGTGGGAATTGGAATTACACCAAAAGAAGTTGTATCTGCTGTGGTGGCAGGTGTCCCGTTATCCTTCATGAACTCATTAAGATCAAGAAGCTTTGAGCTGAAGTTAACTGTCCCTTTGATTGTTTCGTTGTTTACAACATAAGCCATATAATTGGTGACAATACCCGTTGCACTAAAGTCGCTTTTGCCGATTGTTCCATTTAATTTACTCAATTCAATTTTTTGTGGATTAAAGGACATATCAGCGACTGACAGTGTCAGCGGAGGAAGATCCTTTGTGATGTATTTAAAATCGCGGAGTGAAGCAGATCCACTCGTTGGCAGCTTATTGTACTTCTTTGCGTTCACGTCTGACATCTTTCCTTTCGTTTGAATATCGGCCTTAACTTTTCCAGCAATTGTCATGTCTTTTAATGGAAATATCTTAGTCATCTTTTCAAGATCAACTCCTCCCTTTGCTTTTATGTCCCACGTGTAGTCATCAAGGTTTGTTAAAATCATATCTGCTTCGAGTTTCTCTCCGTCAAGCATCATTGAGAAGCCATTTACAGAAATCGTTGTCTCTGCCATTTTTCCTGTATTATTTTTTATTGTTGCATTCATCTTAAGATCCTGAAGTGGAACCGGCAACTTGGATGACTTAATATATCCACCAGATAAAGCCATCGACGCATTGACAGAAGGAATAATTTTCCGTACACTATCATAAACACCTTTTGCGGAGGCATCAACGCTATACGTTCCTTTCATTTCAAGACCTTCCATCGGGAACATCTTGCTTAATTCTGCGAGGTTTAGCTTCGCTTTCAGAGTTCCATCCATACGATAGTCTTTCAGATTTTCAATGAGAATTCTAGCATCAATAGGATTCGAACCAAAATTCAAGTGTAATTTTTTCAAATCAACCATTGTATTTTTGATCACACCATCCCTGTTATCAATAAGAAGATCCATGTTGATATTATTGACAGCTGTTGGCAAGTCAGGATACTTGAACATCGCCTCATTCACTTTTAAATTCAAATTGAAAGCAGGCATTTGTTTTTTGCTGTACGTTCCTTTTACAAATCCATTAAAGGAGAGATTACCTTTTGTTTCGATGTTTTTAAAATCTTTGGTGTACATACCGGGAACTAGTGAAAGAAGGCTCTTAAAAGTATTCTCCGGGCTCTTGAATGTTATGTCCATTCCGAAATCACTTGGATTCATTTTGAACCAGCCATCAAAGTTCATAATAAAGTCATTAATCTTGGCCGTATTTTCCTTAAACGTGAACGTTGAAATATTCTCGCTTATTGAAATGATTGCGTCTATTTCAACATGTTTGTTGGTAAGGAATTCCATTGTACCCATCGATGTACTCACGGAGTCTGCAATGGTATGCGTTTTCAAATCGAAAACATCTTGTGTGAAGTCACCGCTTCCTGTATGGTTCAATCCATGAATCGACAAGAAATAAGGAATTGATTTATCATCATATACAACATCACCATTCACAATTTCCCAATGATCAATTCCTATTGAAAATTTACCTGGTTCTGCTATTACTTTAATAGTGTCTTTTGATGGCATCGCAATATCATAATTAGCTTTTCCATCAGAAAGTACTTTTATGTTGATTTGAGGATTCACCAGCGTGATACCTTTAATCCGGGTTTGATCACTGAAAAAAATATCCTTTAAATTGATTTCGATATCCATGCGATCCACCACAAATAAATGCTCCCCTTCAAATGGGGCACGGTTAAAAACTCCTAATTCTTTTATCTCAGCCGTAATGTTTGGAAAATGCCTGAATACGCTTAGGTTGAAATTATTTACGTCAAATATGACATCAGCGTTTACATTTTCTGCTATTGCTTTGTCTATGGCCCCTTTGATATTATCCTTAAAGACGATCGGTAGCACGATAGCTGCGCCAATCAGTACTACAAAAAAGATCAAAAGACCAATGAGAATTTTCTTTACCATACATTTTAAATTTATTTTTTATATCATCAAAATCATGCCGCTGATTACTCTTTTGAAAAGATTTATTTGGATCCGCTGTGAAGGGCAAAATTATGGCTGAAAGACGTGTAAAATTACAAATTCTTAGGGCAACTGCTCCGAAAGCAGTATTAAGATCTCGTTAAAACCATCTCAGCAAGAGAGCAACGATCTTTTTCATCTTTCCCGTATAAGGCGGGTGCAGTAAGTATGGTGCGGACCACCCGTTCTTTTGGCGGAGAATAGGCTTTTCGTTTGAAAATGCCAGGAACCCGTAATAACCATGTGACTTTCCTATACCACTGTTATTCACGCCACCAAATGGAAGGTTCGGATGAGTAAATTGAAGTATACATTCATTGATACACACTCCTCCAGCGGTTGTATTTGCAAGAATATATTCCCTGAAGGATTTTTTCTGACTGAAGATATATAATGCAAGAGGCTTAGGGCGATCGTTGACCATCCGGATAATTTCTTCCTTGTTTTTATACGTCACTACAGGCAGTAATGGCCCGAATATTTCTTCTTCAAGTATCTTTGAACCCAGCGTTACATTATTGAGAATCACAGGAGGAATAAAATTTGCTTTATCATTTATAGTCCCCATTACTTCGGGCGTTGCTCCACGCTCTACCGCATCCTTTAATAAATCACTAACACGCTGAAAATTTTTATTATCAATAATACGAGCATAGCTGGATGAATTTTCAGTTATCATCCCCCCATCACCAAAGAGTTTTTGAATTTCTATTTTTAAGAGATCGACGAATTTCTGTTTCGATGGTTCTTCAATCAGTATGTAGTCCGGGGCGATGCAGGTTTGTCCGTTGTTCATAAACTTTCCGAAAGCAATGCGTTTTGCTGCATCTCTAAGGTTTGCAGAGGCATCTATGATCGCCGGTGATTTTCCCCCAAGCTCAAGTGTTATTGACGTAAGGTGCTTTGCTGCGGCCTTCATCACCACTTTTCCAATAGAAGGACTTCCGGTAAAAAAGATATGATCAAATGGAAATTCAAGAAGTGTTTGCGAAACTTCAGCACCACCTTCTATAACGGTTACGATATCCTCTTCAAAAATTTCTTTCATCATTTCACGCAGCAATTGTGCTGTTGCCGGTGTTATCTCCGAAGGTTTGATAATTGCAGTGTTACCGGCAGCAAGGCATGAAGTCAGAGGCCCTACACATAAGTTAAATGGGAAATTCCAGGGAGCTATAATGAGGCAAACACCTTTTGGTTCGTATCGGATCTCTGAGCGGGTACCGATGTAAGAAAGTGTTGCATCAACTTTTTTTGGTCTTGTCCATTCCTCAATATGGTTTAAAGCATGACGAATCTCAGTGAGAACAGGATAGATCTCCGACGTATCTACTTCTAATAGCGGCTTCTTAAAATCTGAATGAACAGCATTTTTTATCCTTTCACGATTGGATATAATCCAGGATTCTAGACCCTTGAGGCGAGCAATTCTATTTTTTAATGACTCACTTCGAAGCGTGAGGCTCCGTTTTTTTTGTTTTTCGAATACCTGCTCCAATATGGATTGAGTAGGCTTTTCAGCTTTGATTTCCATCATTTGAGACCTATTTATTAAAAATAATCTTTTTAGAAGCAGCAGCCTAATGTTATCCCAATGTTAACAATGTAGGATATATGTTATCTGTATGTTAAATTTATTATTAATATGTTATTACGCTAAGTGAAAATAACTTTCTTTTTACTCCTCACGCTGATTCATTTTGCAACCCTGGGGCAGGGTCGACTAGATGAATTGCTTGCAACTACAGGGGCAAAAGAATTGTCTGTGATGAAGGCTGAAGCAAGTATCGATCAACTAATCAGGCCTTTTTTATCCTCACCGTTATCAGATCAGAAGTTACTCAGGACTGCTTTTCATCGCATGCACACGAGCCTCTTGAAAAAATATGAACCACTTGCTGAATTCAATAAAATTTTCGAATCCGGAGCGTACGATTGCCTAACAGCCACTGCTCTTTTCAGTCACGTACTTGACAGACTGAACTTCTCTTACGAGATTATTGAAACGAATTATCACATTTTTTTGATCGTTCAGACTTCACGCGGAGAAGTGTTACTCGAGACAACGGATCGCTGGGGAGGATTTGTTACCGGTCGTGGAACTATCGCAAAACGCACAGGTGACTATCGCTCTAATGTTCTGGCAGTTTCAAATGATTCAGAAAAAAAATACGAGTATTCATTCAAGCTTTACCAGGCAATCTCCCCTCAAAAACTTACAGGGCTTTTATATTTTAATCAGGCAGTGAAAGCATATAACCACCGCGAATGGGTAAGCTGTGCAAAATTACTGGAAAGATCTTACACGCTTTATGATTCTCCCCGCTGTAATGAATTAGGATCGCTTTTGATTCGTACTCTTGTTGAGAATTCTGTGGAGGAAATAACAAAGGATTCCTGCCTGGTTCATTTAAAAAATCTCTGGATCAAAAAATCTGAGAGCGTTGCTTCCTATTGACCGTATTTATTAATTCTCAAGGATACGTGCCTCAACTCTTCTGTTGAGCTTATGAGCTTCTTCCGTATTTTCCTTACTTATTGGACTTGTACCTCCAAATGCTTTTGTCTTAACCTTATTTTTAGCGACTCCCTTGGATATTAAATAAGCCCTTACCGCATCAACACGTTGTTGAGAAAGCCTCAGGTTCATCTTAGCATCACCACGAGTATCTGTATGACCTTCTAACTGAATAACCATCTTTGGATTGCTGTGTAGCATTTGAGCCACGGAATTTAATTCAGGGTATGAATCTGGAGTTATGATTGCTGATCGTTGTTGAAAGATCAACGCGTCAAGGCGCATGACCTTACCTACGGTGTGAGTCGTTTCTGCAACAGCCGCTGCTGAAACCGGTAAACCAAGTGCTACATCCTGAATAACTTTACGTTCTTCATTCGCGGCAGCGGGATCAAGCATGTATTTAGCAGGTGCGAAACCCGGGGCCTCAACGACGATTTCATATTTCTCGTTATTATACATCGGAAATGAAAAACTTGTGCCGCTAAATATCCCGACCATGTTTCCATACGGCAAGCTCTGATATGAGATCTTAGCAGCAATTGGCTCTTTCGATTCATGGTTGAATATCTTCCCTGTAGCGTAAACAAGAGTGTCTTTCGGCTGAGCAAAAGAAGCATACGAGATTAACGCACTAACTGCAATCAGCACGATAACTTTTTTCATCGATTTTATAATTTAATGATTTTAAATTCAACACGTCTGTTCTTCTTTCTGCCTTCTTTGGTGTCGTTGGTTTCGACTGGCTTGGTCTCACCAAAGAATGTAGTAGAGATTCTGCCACTATCAATTCCTTTATCGCTTAGGTATTTCGAAACGGATTTTGCACGCTGCTCTGATAATAACAAGTTGTAACCTTCAGGTCCGGTTGCATCTGTATGTCCAGAAATCTCAACCGTCATTGTATTCTTTTCTTTCATCAGGGTAACAATTCTGTTAAGCTCTGGGAATGATTCTGATTTCAACACCGCCTTATTGAAGTCAAAGAAGATATTATTCAATGCTATCATCGCATCAGGAGCAATTGGTGTTACCCCAATCGGTGCAAGGCGGAAGTCCTGCGTTTGAACAGTACCGTCTTTTGTAACATTGGTTAAATCCAGGTTTTGGCTTTCTGAAATATGACCGTCAGCTTCTGCCCGAACACCATATTTCTGACCTGCAGGAAGATGGATTTCGTATTCACCCGTTTCAGGATTTGAATAAACGACACCAACTTCTTTTCCATCAGGAAGGCGCTCATAAATAATTTTTGCACCTACCGGCTTACCTGTCTTGGCATCGATTAGCTTTCCTTTAACGATTACGACAGGATCAGGATTTTTATAAACCGGAAGTTTAATACGGTAGATATCAGTGTTATCTTCCGTGATGCCACGTGAGTAGTAAGCAAAGTCACTTGTTGAAGGAATATTAAAGAACAGGTCATCAAGTTTTGAATTGATATCCGGTCCCATATTTTGAGGCTCGGACCAGTTTGTCCAGGTGTCATCTAGGCGCTTGGATACGTAGACATCAGCACCACCAAAACCGCTGAAGCCGTTTGATGAGAAGTACAATGTTTTGTCATCTGATGCAAGGAAAGGGGCTGACTCTTCATTTGCAGTATTAATGATTGCTCCAAGATTTATTGGTTCGGACCAAACGCTATCTTTTTTCTGAAAGCTTACATATAAATCGCGTCCGCCTTTTGAATCTTCACGTTCGATCGACATGATCAACGTTTTCTTTGTATTTGCAAGGAAGTAATTTGCTTTCTCATTGAAGTTATAATCATTCTCAATATTCATCGCCATTGGCTTTGTCCAATTGCCATTGATATTGGTGCTCATTGAAACACCGGCGAGCATCTTACCATTGGGCATGTATTTGTTTCCCAAGATCAACACTGAATTTCCATCAGGAGTCGTTGCAACGGCATTAACAAAGTTTGGGCCTTCATTATTGAATTCTGGTCCCATGTTTTTGGCCAATGTCCATTTACCATCGTTCCCTAATTCAGAAAACCAAATGTCTTCTTTGTCAGTAACACCACCCATGTTGTCCGGGTGATTCTTACGTGAAAAGTAAAGAGTCTTTCCATCAGGAGAAAGCAACGGATTCAATTCGCTTACATTACTATTCACATTTCCATCAAGGCGTTCAATGATCAATCCTTTTGCAAGTAATTCGGGCATTGGAATTTCTGCAATGATTGGGATATTAACATCAGAAATTGCTACGGCATCTATAGAGAAATAATCGGGAAGAGCTGTTCCATCAAACTCAAGTTTAACAGCGGCTACTTTGTACGCTGTCTTTTCAATGACAACATTCAGCATCCGACCTTTGTATGGTATAAGTCCTGGATTAAAACTTTTTATCAAATGTTCGGTTCCGTTTTCTTCATATACATAAACCTTGAATAAAGCACTCGGATTATGTGATTCTGCAATAGCAATTTGTTGTATCTGCATTGGCGTGGAATATCCAAGCTTTAAAAATTCTTGTCTCTTCGGTTTGTCCGGCGTCCATGCATTTGGATTCTGACCGCCTTCCGGCAATACGTTGGGCTTACCCAGTGCTTGTTGAGATGAGTACTGAACGGGTGTTAATTCAGACGAGAAATCGAGGACTTTTGAGGCCCATTGCACAACCTGACTATGTCCTTGAAAGCCGCAAAGCATAATTGCCAGGAACAGGATTAGATGTCTCTTCATGAGTGAATAGGTGTTAAACTAAAGCTAAACTAATTAAAATTTTAAAAAGCCAGCGTCTGGGCGAAACACAGGCATGGCGTTTTAAAACAATGGGCAAAGATAGAATTATTTATTCGAGTGATGTTTTATTGAAAAGCAGAAATCCAATATGCAGCAAGACCCCTAACTGGTTCTTGGTATCGTCATAATAATTCACACTTAGACTTATCGGTCCAACGGTAGAATGCATCACAAAACCTGCAGTGCCTGTGAAATAAATCTTTGTGAATTCTGCCACTAAAACAGGCTGCTGGTTCTCGCCATTTACGATCTCTTGAAGAGGCTTGAAAAGATAACCTTCCAACCTAAAATCAAGGTTTTTACGCAAAGAAATCACATTTCTCCATCCTCCGGCTAAAAAATTAAATGCTCTGAAATTCTGGAGAAGCAACGTGCGGCTATCCTGAATAGGGAAGAAACCAGGGGCGTTGATTAAGGTGCCTTTGTAGTTCGCAAAGAGGGGTTGGTTTGAGAACGAGCCATGAAAATAATATCCCGAGCTATATACGCCCTTCCGGAAGTATTGCTCCATAATAATTGATCCGCGTACCCAATGTCTGTCGTCCTTTTCAGTGGTTTTGTTTGGGATCACTGAAGTTGTTCCCGGACGCAGCTCCTCGCCCAAATCAAAAAGGTCGACCCCAAAATCGAAAGACTTCCCTGTAGAGGCATATTGCTTCCGGTTAAGGGTATTTGTAGAAAGGTGAATTCCAAACCTCCCGCCGTTCAAGAGCAATTCATCCAGTGTATCGGTAGAGACCAGGACGTCCCTGTCTATATATTGATCTTTGTTGCTAATGAAGTGAGCAGAAATGCCACCCTTGAATCGTTTACCCACCGGGACACCCACTGTTACCCCGATCTTTCTATCGATTCGATCAAGAATGGTTGAGTTTGATTTTTTTACAATAATGTCATTGCCCTCTGTAAAATTCCAGTCATTGAATGTTGCTTCAGGTTCAAGATAAAACTGACCAAAGCCAGGAAAATCGAGTCGTGCTTTTAGTTGTGCTGATTTATAAAAACTTCCTGTGTAGAAGTTTGCACTTGCATGAGTGAGGATTCTATTAAAATAATAATAGTTCAATCCAAGAAAGATATTGCTGATATTTCGCGTTGCAATCACTCCACCGAAGTCAACCTGAAAATTATTATTTGGTCTTCTCGCTAATTGAAAATTAAAATGCTTGGAGTTTTGATTGAATGTAAAACTAGGATAGATATTCTTAAAGTAATCTTCAGAGACCAATCGATAAAATCCTGATTTTACATCACTGAAATAAAGAGGGCGCTTCCCATTTTTGAAAAATAAATTAATATAACGTTGTTGAGCAGTATTGAATCCGCGCATTACAATGTTATCAACAAGCATAGGACTTGTACGGCTATTAAATTTGTTTCTTGCAGCTGACACATCTTCACACGTTCTCCTTGACGCTATCTTCGCTTTTATCTCAGGCATCTTACGCATTGTTTCTGCATATCCGCTATCAATTAATTCTTTGGCTTTACTGAAATCAAAACCCGTAAAAGATTTTAAATCAGGCTGAAGATAAATACCTGTAGCTGGGACGTCCTTAGGATTCGATTTATCAAGTAGAAGATAAAGCAATGACTTTGAGATCAGCTTATCATCTTCGTCTTTTGGATATTCATCATAAATTTTACTTGACACATTCACACCAATTACAACATCGGGGCTAAATTCTTTCTGTGCAACATCAATCGGGAAATTGTTATAAACTCCGCCATCAAATAGATACTGACCGTCAATCCGGATTGGATTATAAAAGAATGGAACTGTTTGTGTTGCTCTTAATGCATCACCTACAGAACCTTTTTTTAGAATTACTTCACGCTGAGTAAAGATTTCTGCGGCAACAAGACGCAGCGGAACAAACAAACTATCAAAGTTCCCCTTGGCAATGGCAGAAGGCTGTGCCATTTTCTCTGCCATCGCAAAGTTTAAAGAAATATCATTGGCAAGGCTGCTATTAATATTAAACGCAAAGGTTGAATCTAGGGACAGGTTCAATTTTACAAATGAAGGCCGGACGTCGTTCTTGTTGTAGTAATAATTGTAACCCTCTTCTAATTGTCCGTTGATCCAACGCAACAAGTTACCGTGGAGCATAGTTTCTTCAATTAGTTCCGGACTCATGCCTGCAGCGTAGCATCCGGCCACAATTCCGCCCATGGAGGTTCCTACTACATAATCAATGGGGATGTCATTTTCCTCAAGCGCTTTCAGCACACCAATGTGGGCAATACCTTTGGCCGCGCCTCCACTCATCACCACGGCAACCTTTTGTGCTTGCGCAGTAATGTTAAATAGAATCAGTAAACCAACCAGGACCTTGTTCATAACCGTTTTCCGCCTCGCCAACGAGAGGGTAAAACCATCGTAAATTATCTTGAAGTACTAACGAAAAATCAATTTCAGTTTCTTGCCACCATGATAGGAGGCTCCGGAAGAGAAATCAAATCAAGTCTTTTAATAACACTTAATTTCACTTCCTCGAATTGAGTAATAAATTCTTTCTTAATTGGTTGCGAAGGAGGAAGTTCAACCTGAAGTGCATCAACCTGAACACCATTTCTCCAAAACCTGTAACATAAATGCGGACCCGTTGCCAGGCCGGTACTTCCAACATATCCAATGGTTTCACCCTGTCGTACTCTCATTCCGGCATGAATGCCTGTAGCAATCTTTGACATGTGAAGATATTGCGTTGTGTATGTACCGTTATGCCGGACCTTCACATAATTTCCGTTATTAGATTTGTATTGAGCTTCTTCAACAGTACCATCACCAACAGAACGAATGGGTGTTCCTGTTGGTGCAGCGAAGTCAGTGCCAAGATGAGCACGATAAACTTTTGCAACAGGATGGAAGCGATTCAAATTATAACGCGAGCTAATGCGTGTAAATTCAATCGGATACTTTAATAATGCCTTACGCAAGCTTTTCTGTTGGTCATCGAAATAATCAATGCCATCACCCTGGTCAAATGGAACTGCGTAGTATGGATGATTGAAGTGTTCAAAATAAATTCCTAGAATTTTACCAACACCAATTGACTGGTTATCAACCTGATTTTCTTCATAAAATAATTTGAACCTGTCACCTTTTTGTAAACGGGCAAAATCTATCTGCCATGCAAAGATGTCAACAAAACGATTTGTAAGATCATTGGAAATTCCTAATTTTTCAATTGTCTCCGATAACGATGTGCCAATAACTCCAGCAACCTCTTTCTCGAGCGTTATAACAGAACGATGACCGGCCTCAACACGCATTGAATCTTCAAAATGAAAAATATAATAATCAATTGGATTTGGTTCGTATACCAATGCTTTGACCGACTTTAAAGAATCTTGTTCTGCGATCAATGTATATTTTTTATTTGTCGATATTTTTCTGAAGTCAAACGTCTCACGGGAAAGCAGACTTAATTGTTGCTGAATATTTGGCGGAATATAGTAACCCTGAAAAAGATCTGTGAATCGTTGGTTCCTTTTAACGACATCTTCAATGATCTGAAGGTCGTTTACAACCATTCCG